>Ga0315900_10001884_pt1 | contig 33083 bp, 28 predicted proteins | sample LakEriMetagenome_FD_203521 | JGI IMG/M metagenome (GOLD analysis project Ga0315900, IMG submission 203521) | Freshwater fungal communities from buoy surface, Lake Erie, Ohio, United States - Buoy 12 MA114 | ecosystem: Environmental > Aquatic > Freshwater > Lake > Lake biofilm | place: USA: Lake...
ATCCATACCTCATTCCTTCAACTAAGTAATTAGAAGAAGGGCCCGAAAAGGAGCACCACAATGGGAGCAAGAAATAACAGAGCTCTAAAAGAGCCAAAGAATAAGGGCGCGAAAGCTGCTGCTCTTAATAAGAAGTTTAAGAAGAAGCCTTGCAGCTTCTGCCAGAACAAAGTGTCATATATCGATTACAAAGATATTGCGACTCTTCGTAAATACATCTCTGATCGCGGAAAGATCCGTGCTCGTCGTGTAACTGGTGCATGTACACAACACCAACGCTCAATTGCTACAGCTGTGAAAAACAGCCGTGAAGTTGCGCTGTTGCCTTACACATCAAGTGCTCGATAAGGAGATATGAATCATGAAACTAATCCTTACTCGTGAAGTTCCAAAGCTTGGTGCAGCAGGAGATGTTGTCACCGTAAAAGATGGTTTCGCACGCAACTTCTTGTTGCCACGCGGAAACGCAATTGCATGGTCAGAAGGCGGCGAGAAGCAGATTGAAGGCATTCGTCGTGCACGTCGCGCTCGCGAAGTTCGCGATATCGACCACGCAAAAGAGATTAAGTCAGCCCTTGAGGAAGCAACTTTGAGCATTGCAGTCAAAGTTGGAACTGGCGGACGTCTATTCGGTTCAGTAACAGATAAAGATGTTGCAGCAGCAATCAAGTCAGCCACAGGCAATGACATTGATCGTCACAGCATCAAGATCACTGGCCACATCAAGAAGATCGGAAAGCACACAGCGAAGGTTTCACTTGCGCACGGAGTTGTTGCAAGCGTAAACATCACTGTTGTTTCTGCTTAATTACACGTAATTAAACGGGCTCGCCGCAACTGCGGTGGGCCCGTTTTACTTTGTCACTACTTCTACGAGTGCTTTCTTAAAACGCTCGGATGTAAACTGGCTCTGAGCTAAATCAAATTTTTCGCCACCCCACGCACGAAAATCAAAATCAATATCTGAAACAGATGCTTGAATCGCAGCCCACAGCGTCCATCCATACTTCGCCATGAGCGCTTGCAACCATGCACGCGCAATCTTTTCTGGGCGATGTGCTCCGTAATACGAATCAATAAGTTCTACCAGTGCCTCGTACTCTAAGAATGCTTCGGCCCATATGTTTCCAAGCTCAAAGCACGCGTCGTTATTGCCTGAGTATTCATAATCAATAAGCCAAATCTTCTCGCCATCATCAATGAAGTTTCCTGGCAATAAGTCGTTATTGCACGGCACAGTGCCTTCATCGAGCACAGCCAGTGCTTTCTTAAGATCTGCAACGTGGCCTTCGTAATCCAGATACTTATCGGGATAAATAAAGTCATTTGATTGCACAATATCTAAGTAACGCTTTTGGAGAGTAAACATATTAAATTCACTCACAAATGGTTTAGCGCTATGCAATGTCCGCGCAGCCTTTGCCACGCGCGGCAAGTTATTTGCTATGTCTTCGGCACCGAAAGTTTTGCCATTGATAAAACCAATGAGCAGTAAACCTTGACCAGGCAAGAAGTCGTGAACCTTCGCGCCAATTCCTGCCTCTGCTGCAATGATGCTGTTCTTGTATTCATCTTCGCGATTGATATTTAACAAATCAGATGAATTGCTTGAAATACGAGCAACATATTTTTTGCCATCAGATTCGATTGCTAAGTTTCTATTTGTTAACCCACCAGATAATTCGATTACCGATGTTCTGTTTTTTACTAAATCAACCTGATCAAGGAGCGCGCCAAAGGTAGCTTCTAGTTCTCTGGCATCGGACATAAGTTCAGGATACATTTAGGCCATGAGTAAGTCACCACTTCCTACCAGGGCAAAAATTGTCATTATTGGTGGTGGAGTTGGTGGAACCTCCGTTGCATTTCACTTAGCCGAGCTCGGTGAAAAAGATGTCATTCTGCTCGATCGCAACGAATTAACGAGCGGTTCAACATTTCACTCTGCTGGCCTAGTGGGCCAATTACGTGCAGATCCAACTCTTACCAAGATGAATATGCACTCTGTTGATTTATATCGTCGCTTACAAAAAACCGATACTCCCCCAAGTTGGCGCGAATGCGGCAGTATTAAATTGGCTACAACGCCAGAGCGCATGGAAGAAATTCGCAGACAAATTGGTTGGGCCCGAACATTTAATTTAGACCTCAAAGAAATTAGCCCGAAAGAAGCACAAGAACTATTTCCACTCATGGATTTAGACGGAGTTATTGGTGCTTCTTATTTAGCATCTGATGGACAAGTAGATCCATCTCAACTTGCAATGGCGATGGCAGCTGGTGCACGCGCCGGTGGCGTTCAGATATTTACACACACTCGTGTGCTTTCGATTCAAACAGAAAAGGGCCGAGTTAAATCGGTAACCACAGATAAAGGCGTAATCGAGTGTGAAGTTATCGTTAACTGCGGTGGCATGTATGCACCATCTATTGCGCGCATGGTTGATGTTCGTGTGCCGATTGTTCCGATGAGTCACCAATACTTAATTACCGATAACTTCATGGATCCAAGCGCACCACTTCTGCCTTCACTTCGCGATCCTGATTCACTGATTTATTTCCGCCAGGAAGTACAGGGTTTGTTAATGGGTGGATACGAACGCAACTCCAAGGCGTGGTCGGCGGATTACCAAAACTTTGATGACATCCCAGCGAATTTTAATAACCAATTACTCGGTGAAGATTGGGATCGCTTCGAAGAAATCGCCGTTAACTCACAACGCCGCGTTCCAAAGATGAGTGAAATTGGCGTAAAGAGTTTTATCAACGGACCAGAAGGATTTACACCGGATAACGAATTCTGTTTAGGCGAAACAGAAGTTGGTGGTTTCTTTGTTGCCGCCGGATTCTGCGCGCACGGAATTGCTGGCGCTGGTGGAATTGGAAAAGTTGTTGCCGAGTGGGTTGTTGCCGGCGAACCAACAATGGATCTATGGCACATGGATATCAAACGTTTTGGTGCTTCTTATCGCTCCCCTGATTTCACACTTAAGCGCATCAGCGAAAACTACGAGGCGTATTACGACATTCACTATCCAGGAGAAGAGCGACAGAGCGCACGCCCAGGAAAGAAATCACCGGCATACGAATGGCACGCAGCTAATACCGCTGTCTTCGGAGAAAAATCCTCATGGGAACGCGTTAACTACTACGCCAATCACGAAAGCGATGATGCGCTAAAACCATACGGATGGGCGGGCAAACACTGGTCTTCCGCTGTCGCTGCAGAACACCGAGCAACACGTGAAAACGCTGGTTTATTTGATGAATCAAGCTTTGCAAAAGCAATTGTTAGCGGCGCACAGGCACCCGAGTTTCTTAATTGGGTATGTGCCAATGATGTTGTTAAGGGCGTTGGCCGCACTGTTTATACGCAAGCACTTAATACGCGCGGCGGAATTGAATCGGATTACACAGTTACACAAACAGGTGACACTGAATTCTTCATCATTACCGGTACCGCGTTTTCTACACACGACTTTGGTTGGCTAGAAAAGCAAAAGCGTGAGGGTGGATTTAATGATGTGACAATCAAAGTTGTTACAGAAGAGTTTGCTTGCTTTGCACTGATGGGACCAAAGGCGCGCACAATTCTTGGCAAGGCCACAGATTACGACCTATCGCACACTAATTTCCCATTTATGCATTCACGTGAAATAAATATTGCTGGCACAAAAGTACGTGCCACGCGTCTTACTTACGTCGGCGAGCTCGGTTGGGAAATTTATGCACCTGTTGCAGATGGTAAGAAAGTTTGGGAAGCGTTGATCGCAGCGGGTGCCGGTGAAGGATTAATGCCATGCGGATACAAAGCGATTGAATCTCTTCGCCTTGAAAAGGGATACCGCGCATGGGCTGGCGAGATTAATACCGAGACAAATCCAATCGAGGCGGGACTGGGATTTGCGATTTCAAAGAAGAAAGAAAAATTCATTGGCAAAGACGCACTGGCGAATGCAAAACAAAGTCGCAAGCTAGTTGCTCTGACATTTGATGACATTCGCCAAGTTCCACTCGGCAACGAACCAGTTCGAATTAATGGCAGCGTTGTTGGTCGCGTAAAGAGCGGTGGACAGGGTTACACAATTAATAAAGCAATTGGTTATGCGTACTTACCAATAGAGCACACAGCACCTGGCACAACAGTTGATGTTGAATTCTTTGGCACATGGGCAACTGGTGTTATTTGTGCCGAACCACTATTTGATCCGGAAAACGCAAAGATAAAACTTTAATGCGAAAAGTATTAACAGCCCTGGTGGTTCTCTCACTCGCTGTAAGTATTGCTCCATCACATGCTGCAACCAAAGCAGGAGCCAAGTGCACAGTTCTGGGCCAGAAGAAATCTTCCGGCGGTAAAGAATTTACCTGCATCAAATCTGGAAAGAAGTTGGTCTGGAATAAGGGTGTTACAAGAGTTATTGCTCCAGCAGATTTAGCACCGCAATTATCGCCAGAGAAGCTGGCTACCTGTCAGATTAGAGATCAACGCCCTGGTACACCGAGTGGCTATTCAGAAGCTATTGCTTATCCCGTTTCTAATTTCAATCGGGAGAGCAAATTGCCAGTTACCGGAAAAGCGAAAGTAATCTTCTTACCAATTGATTTTTCCGACGTTCCAGGCAGCGGAAAACCACTTGATTTTGGGCAATCACAGATAGATGCTGCCAATGAGTGGCTCACTTGGTACACAAACGGAAAACTTACGTACGAATGGCAGACATATAACTCTTGGATACGTGCACCGAAACCATCTACACAATACAACTGGGCACACCCCGTACACGGTGGTTATCAAGGTCAAGCAGCACCACAAGCGCAGAGCACAGAGGAAATTGTTCAGCAATTAGTTACTGCAGCAAGTCCACACTTTAATTTTGAAGGCGTTGGCGCAGTCTTTTTATTATTTCCGGAAGATATAAAAGCTATTGAAGTTGAAATCTCGCAACGAAACAGGCCATGGCAGACAGCACAAGGATTACAGCAATTTACATTCATGGCACCTGGTGCAGAGATAAATCGCAACCGAGATAAAATTTGGGCTTGGTGGATACATGAAGTTCTGCACTCACATGGATTAGGCGGGCACTTCCCATTCGGATTTCTTTCATGGCACATGATGATTGGTGGCCCTGATTCACAAGCTTTAAGTTCTTGGGATGCGTTAATTATGGATTGGTCAAATGAAGAAGATGTGTACTGCCTATCAAAAGATAAGGTCACCAAAACAACTCTGACCCTAAGTCCACTCGATAGAAAGCAAAAAGGACTTAAATCTGTGATGATTAAACTCAATGATCACCAAGTATTGGTATTTGAATCACGACGTCCAGAAAAATGGAGCAAGCACCCTTACTTCGGCGCCGATGGATTAATGGCTTACCTTGTTGATACAAAGGTAATTAATGACCGCGAGGGCGAATCCAGTAATCAAGAGCTAACACGCACCGGTCGATACCTATACGTTGACGGGCTAGTAAAATCCGATGACAGATTCTTTAAAGCACCAGGTGGGGATTCAGCTTTAATTGTTGCTAAAGAGGGCGAATCAATTACTTACGGTGGCGTGAAAGTAACTCTTGTTAAAAAAGGAACGAATGATCAGATTCTGTTGGAGAAAATTTCTTAAATCTCAACAGGTGAGAAGTTGAAAATTACTTTCTTCCACATGCAAAAACGATTCTGACCTGCACCTTTGCGTTAATCCCCATAGTTACCCACAGTTGATCAACAGGTATTTACACAGGGAAACGGGGTTATTCACCTACTTACCCACAGCTTCATCCACAGCGAGAGCCACCGATTCTCGCTTGCGTGAGCGTAAAACCCTACGGTTCGAGCATGGGCCACGGCCCTGTCAGTGCTCTATGGAAAGGTGGTCTTTGTGAGCATCGCAGAACTACCTAACCGCGGAAATACACAACGCGAAGACGCAACTGCATTCGAACGCACACCACCACAAGATCTCATCGCAGAACAATCTGTTCTTGGTGGAATGCTCTTAAGTAAAGATGCAATTGCAGATGTTGTAGAAATTTTACGTGAACGCGATTTCTATCGCCCTGCACACGAATTAATTTATGACGCAATCATTGATCTCTATGGTCGCGGCGAACCAGCGGACGCGGTCACTGTCTCTGCCGAACTCACAAAGCGTGGTGACATCGCACGCGCCGGTGGTGCACCATATTTACACACACTTATTTCTTCCGTACCAACAGCTGCTAACGCAAGTTATTACGCAAAGATTGTTCGCGAGCACGCAATTATGCGCAGACTCGTTGAAGCAGGAACAAAGATTGTTCAACTCGGTTACGCCGTCGAAGGCGAAGTAGACGACGCCGTAGATCAAGCGCAAGCAGAAGTGTATGCAGTCACCGAACGCAGATCTTCAGAAGATTATGTACAACTAGCAACACTCTTGCCACAAGCACTCGATGAGATTGAAAACATCTCTAAGGGCATTGGCGTCGAAGGCATCATGACTGGATTTAAATCACTCGACGAACTTACACATGGATTACATCCGGGCAACATGATCATCCTTGCTGCACGTCCTGCAGTTGGTAAGTCAACACTCGGACTTGATATTGCCCGACATGCATCAATCCATGATGGGAAGACATCCGTCATCTTCTCTCTGGAAATGTCGCGCTCTGAAATTACAATGCGTATGTTATCTGCCGAAGCGCGCGTTGGTTTGAATAACATCCGCTCCGGACAACTATCCGATGAAGAGTGGACACGTCTTGCGCGTCGTATGGGCGAAATTTCAGATGCACCACTATTTATTGATGACTCACCAAATCTTTCTATGATGGAAATTCGTGCAAAGGCACGTCGCCTTAAGCAACGTCACGATCTCAAACTTATTGTTATTGACTACCTACAGCTCATGTCATCAGGCAAGCGTGTAGAAAACCGTCAGCAAGAAGTTTCCGAATTTTCACGTCACCTTAAGTTAATGGCTAAAGAATTGGATGTACCCGTGATCGCTATTTCACAGCTCAACCGTTCACCAGAACAACGCTCTGATAAGAAGCCAATGCTCTCTGACCTTCGTGAATCTGGTTCTATCGAACAGGACGCTGACGTTGTAATTCTTTTACACCGAGACGATATGTATGACTCACAGAACCGATCAGGTGAAGCAGATTTGATCATCGCTAAGCACCGCAACGGACCAACTCGCACCCTTACTGTTGCAGCGCAACTTCACTTTGCTCGCTTTGTGGATATGGCTCAAAATCCAGGAAGCGGAACAGACTTTACGCAGCAAAGACAGAGCGAAGAGTAAGTCTCACCCCTGTTTCATAGTGCCTTCCTAAGTCCCTGCCTTTACGCTTTGCACATGAATAGAACCGCTAAGACACTCATTTCAATCGCTATTACTTGCGCATTTGTTTTTGCAAATCAACAGAGCGCACCAGCTGCCGAGAAAAAACTTAGTTCACCGTATGAGGCATTCATTAAAAATGCAGAAAAGGGTGAGTTCGGCAAGCGATACAAAATGGTCGGCGGTTACATCTATAACGCAAAGACAAAACAGTGGGATTTACCTACTCCTATGTATGTGACGATTTCAAAGTTTGATATCTATGATCGTGCAACAGATTGCCCAAACGGAATTATTTCGGGTGATATCTCGCGAGATTGCAGTTTGAGATATGCAGTCGATGTCAGAGTTGAAAATCCAAGTGACGAAGTTGAAGCACCAAACGTAACTGTCCAGATGTGGTGCAAGAATTCAAAGAAGAATTACCAGAGTTACAACAATTACCAGGATGATTTCCAAAGCATGCTTTATTCCTTGCCACCAATGTCTGAAGACACCGGAAAAGGAATCATGATGTTGCCTAGAGATATTCAGGGTCCTGCTAAATGTGACTCTCCTGGTGTCTACATAAAGTCACAAAACGGTGCGACAAAAGCTATGAAGAAAGATAAGTATGTTGCAACGATTTATTTCCCAATTGAGAAGTTGTTAATTCTTGATCCAAACGTTTTGGGTTAAGGGCTAACTTTCGTTCTCGTTTTATCTGCAATATAAATACCTGCGATAACTGTGGCGCCACCAATTAGTTGGATCGCGTTCCACGTTTCGTTGATCCAGATCCATGCGAAGATGCCGGCGATTACAGGTTCGAGCATTCCTATGACAGAACTAGTTGATGCAGAAAGAATTTTAATTCCAGCGAGGACGCATAGATAAGGAAGGATTGTTCCGAGCACGATAATCCAGAGGAGAAGTGCCCAACCTGGTGCGTTGTAGTTCTCTAGTGGTCCACTTAAGTTAATTGATTGCGTAAATATTTCTGTTGGAAAAGACCAGAATGGAAATGCGACAGCCCAGATTGCAGAGGCAATTCCGAAGCCGAGTGCGTTAAGCGATGCTGAAGGGCGGGTTTTGCCAAGGCGCTCGCCGAGGATGAAGAAAGTGGCTAGTGCGAAGGCGGTGAGGAAAGCTGAAAACAGGCCGAGAGCATCGAGTGTTAAGCCTTTCCATACTTGCGCCAGCAAGAGCATTCCAATGAATGCGAGTGAGATTGCAATCCACATATCTTTTGGAACAAATGATTTACGGACGTATTTGATCCAGAGAACAATCCAAATCGGTGCAGTGAATTCGATGATGAGAGCCATGGAGATGTTCATGCGAGAGATGGCGATGAAGTAGCCAAATTGAACTAATGCAAAACCAAAGATGCTGTAGGTAATAAGAAGTGGAAGCTCTTTCTTAGTTACTTTTAGGGATTTTGCATTTGTTAAAAGTACGTAGGTAATGAGAAATAGAAACGCGCCACCGATACGGACTTGGACGAGGCGCCATTCAGATAAGCCTGCTTGTAGAACTATCTTGGCGACGATGCCGTTAAAGGCAAAGGCGATTGCACCGATTACAAGGAGTACCTCGCCTTTGTGACGTGTGAACATCAGGCAAGGTTAGCGGAAAAGTTAGAAGGCGCTTTCCGGTATGTCCATGATTGCGCTGTCAGTTGCTTCAACAATCTTGCGATCAGCGGTGATGTGTGGCAAATAGTTCAGGCAGAAGAACTTTGCAGAGGCAATTTTGCCGGTGAAGAAGTCTTTGTCTTTACCCGCATCACCCTTGAGTTTTTCAACAGCGATATCCGCTTGGCGAAGTAATAGCCATGCAGTGATGATGTCACCGACTGCCATGAGGCAACGTGAGGTGTTTAAGCCAACTTTGTAAATCTCTGCAGGAGTTTCTTGTGATGCCATTGCATGGCCAACAAGTACACCGACGATTCCGTTGAGATCGCCAACTGCTTTAAGGAGCGCGGCTTTTTCTTCTGCGTGTGTGCCACCAGCTTGTGCGTAATCGGCAATTTCTTTTCCAAGTAGACCAAGTGCACGTCCACCATCTTTAACAACTTTACGGAAGAAGAAATCAAGACCTTGAATAGCAGTTGTGCCTTCATACAAGGTGTCGATCTTTGCATCGCGTACATATTGTTCTAGTGGCCAATCTTGCGTAAAGCCGGCGCCACCAAATGTTTGTAGTGATTCAGTGCCAAGAAGTGTCCAAGACTTTTCAGAACCAAAGCCTTTAACAACAGGCAATAGAAGGTCATTGAGAGCTTCCATGTCTTTCAGGCGATCAGCATTTCCTGCTTCGCGTGCTAATTCAATTTCATCTTGAATTGATGCGGTGTATAGAACAAGAGCGCGCATGCCTTCGGAGTAAGACTTTTGTACCATCAATGAACGGCGTACATCTGGGTGCTTAATGATTGTGACACGTGGGCTTGCCTTGTCATTCATTACCTTCATGTCACCGCCCTGTACACGTTCTTTGGCGTATGACAGTGCTTGTTGGTAACCAGCTGAAAGAGTTGCAATTGCTTTTGTACCAACCATCATGCGAGCGAATTCGATGACCTTAAACATCTGTGCAATACCTTCGTGCACATCGCCGAGTAGATAACCAACAGCTGGTTCTTTCTCACCGAGGTTAACTTCGCAGGTTGCTGAAACATTTAGACCCATTTTGTGTTCTACGCTAGTGACGTAAACACCATTGCGCTTACCGAGATCACCAGTTTTGTGATCAAACATAAATTTTGGAATCAAGAAGAGCGAGAGACCCTTTGTTCCTGGTCCGCCACCTTCGCGACGTGCCAATGTGAAGTGCATAATGTTTTCAAAAATATCGGCGTCCCCCGATGTGATGTAACGCTTTGTGCCTGTGATGTGCCATGTGCCATCAGGTTGTGCAACAGCCTTTGTGCGACCAGCACCAACATCTGAACCAGCATCTGGTTCTGTTAGCTGCATTGTTGCGCCCCAGTGACGATCAACCATTAACTTTGCAAAGTGCTTTTGTTCTTCAGTACCTAACATAAATGCAACGTGTGCGAATGCATAACCTGATGCGTAAATATGAATAGAAGGATTTGAACCCAGAACCATTTCAGCAATTGCCCAACGAACAGATGCTGGAAGTTTTGTTCCACCTAGTGGCACTGGTGCATCAATACGCCACCATTCGCCATCGACATATGCTTTGTAAGATTTCTTGAAACTTTCGGGAAGTTTTACATCACCAGTTGCTTTATTAAAATCTGTTCCGATGCGATCGCCATCAACGAAAGAAGCAGCGAGATCATTTTCAGTTAAGCGCTTCATTTCTTCTAACATGCCCATCGTTGTGTCACGATCGAGCTCGGAGAAGACAGACGTTCCTAAAATCTTTTCCGCACCCAATAGATCAAAGAGGCAGAATTCAATATCGCGCAGGTTGGCTTTGTAATGGCTCATGGGCAAATTGTGCTACCCACCAGTAACTTCTGCAACTCATTCGGGGCTCGAATTGGTAGAGTCCGCACGTGCTTTTAAGTGATCGCGATATCCGCGCAGAAATAGCTGCCAACCGAGTCGGCGTCGAGCCATTCGATGAAGCGATGATCCAGCCATCCTCAGTTGATGTGCGCCTGGACAAGTTCTTCCGCGTCTTTGAAAATCACAAGTACTCAGTCATCGATCCATCGACTGAACAAGCAGAACTGACTCGCGAAGTAATCGCCGAAGGTGACGAACCATTTATTTTGCACCCAGGTGAATTCGTACTGGCAAGCACTTACGAAGTAATTACTCTGCCAGATGACATCGCAGGTCGCCTCGAAGGAAAGTCATCCCTTGGTCGCCTCGGTTTACTCACTCACTCAACAGCAGGATTTATTGATCCAGGATTTTCTGGTCACATCACTCTCGAACTTTCAAACGTCGCTAACTTGCCCGTTAAATTATTTCCAGGAATGAAAATTGGTCAGCTCTGCTTGATCAAGTTGTCATCTCCCGCTGAGCACCCATACGGATCTGAAAAGTACGGATCTCGATACCAGGGTCAACGCGGACCAACGGCTAGCCGCTCCTTTAAGAACTTTCACCGTTCAAAGATCAAATAGTCGGGAATAACCCGGACCGCTAGGAGGTTTTATAGCCATGGAAATCATTATTGTTTTAGGCGTTATCGCACTCGTCATTGCCTTTTTGGTCATTCAGTACAACAAGCTGATTCGTCTCAACGTCGCTGTTGACGAATCCTTCGCGCAAATCGAAGTACAACTCAAGCGTCGCGCAGATTTGATTCCTAACTTGGTAGAAACCGTTAAAGGTTATGCCGAGCACGAAAAGAGCACGTTTGATGCAGTTGTAACAGCGCGTGCGAAAGCAACGTCGGCTACTTCTCTTACTGATGTTGCAGCAGCAGATGGAATGCTCACACAAGCACTTCGCGGATTACTAGCAGTTGCCGAGGCATACCCAGACCTAAAGGCATCAGCAAACTTCTTATCTTTGCAAGATGAACTTGCAACAACTGAGAACAAAGTTTCATTTGCTCGCCAGTTCTATAACGACAATGTACGTGCACTAAACACTGCCGTAAAAACAGTGCCAACTAACTTTTTTGCAGGTTTTGCAAAGGTCGACGAGCGCGAATTCTACGAAGTAGAAGATCCGCAATCACGACAAGTGCCAAACGTTAAGTTCTAACTTCAATGGCTGAATCCGGCAATTTCCGCGGTCTGCAAGCTGCAAATAAGAGAAAAACATTTGCACTCCTTGCACTCTTCGGTCTTCTTATGTGGGTTGTTGCTTACGCTGCACTGACATATTTCGGCGGATCTTCAGCGTTCATTGTTCCAATTGCCGTCGGACTCTCACTCGTTTCTGTATGGGGTTCGTATTACGGATCTGATCGTTTAGTGCTGACAATGACTGGCGCGAAGTTAATAACTGAAGATGACAATCCAAAGTTGTTTAACCTTGTTCACGAAGTGGTTATTGCAAGCGGTTTACCGATGCCTAAAGTAGCTATTGTCATTGATCAAGCGCCTAATGCTTTCGCAACAGGCCGCAATCCAGAGCACGCACTGATTGCTTTTACTACCGGAATTTTAGATGTTATGGATCGCGATCAACTTCAGGGAGTTGTCGCTCACGAGATGTCACACGTTGCAAACCGCGACACATTGGTTTCAGCTGTTGCCGCCTCCACTGCTGGCGCAATTGCAATCTTGTCTGACTTTTTGATGCGCATCATGTTCTTTGGTGGTCGTCGCGATAGCAACAGCAATTCAAATCCGATTGCTTTAGTTGTCTCACTTATTGTTTTAATCATGGCGCCAATTGCTGCGATGCTCCTTAAATCAGCAATTTCACGTAAGCGCGAATCTTTGGCTGATGCCACTGCAGTTTCATTTACACGAAATCCTGCGGGGCTGCGTTCGGCGCTTGAAGTTCTTGCACGCGATTCAACTGTTGTGAAGCAACGCTCAACTGCAGTTGCTCATATTTGGATTGAATCACCGCTGGATGCAAAGGCAGTTTCTAAGTTGTTTGCATCCCACCCACCGATCGAAGAGCGCATTGCAACTCTTCGTGCGATGGAGAGTTTGTCTTAGTTAGGTTTTACTGCGCGCAATAAAGCTTGCGCAACATCTAATACCTGTACTTGTGATTCACGCGCTGCAACACCATCTGTAACCATTACGCGACAGAATGGACATGCAACTGCAACTTCTTCAACGCCAGTTGCAAGTGCTTCATCAACGCGGTTGAGGTTAATTTGTGTTCCAAGTTTTTCTTCCATCCACATGCGACCACCACCTGCGCCACAGCAGAATGAACGTTCTTGGTTACGTGGCATCTCAGTAACTGTTACGCCAGTTGCACCCAGTAATTCACGTGGTGCTTCAAAAATTTGGTTGTGACGGCCTAAGTAACATGGATCGTGATAAGTCAAAGACTTCTCTGATTTATTTATGGCAATCAAGCGACCTTCGCGCACAAGTTGGTTAAGCAGTTGTGTGTGGTGAACAACCTGTAATTCGTAACCACTCTGTGCATAATCGCGACCGATTGTTGTAAAGCAGTGAGGGCAGGTAACAACAACTTTCTTTGTGCCCTTGTCTTTACGAGTTTCAAATACTTGTGTAAAGGTATCGATGTTTTCCTTTGACAAGATTTGATACAAGAATTCGTTTCCGGCGCGACGTGCAGGATCTCCAGTACAAGTCTCGCGCTTTCCAAGAACTGCAAAGTTAACACCAGCCATGTGCAATAACTCTGCAACAGCCTTTGTAGTCTTCTTTGCGCGCTCTTCGTAAGCTCCTGCGCAACCAACCCAGAAGAGATACTCAACATCTTCAGGCAATGTGCCTTCGACAACGCGGATTGGGAAATCCATCTCTGCAATCCAGCCTTCGCGATCACTCTTATTTGATCCCCAAGGGTTTCCTGCTGTTTCAAGATTACGGAATGTTCCGTTGAGTTGTGAAGGAAACTCAGATTCAACTAGTACCTGGAAGCGGCGCATATTTACGATGTGATCGATGTGTTCGATATCGACAGGACATTCGTTGACGCACGCACCGCATGTTGTACAAGACCATAAAACATCTTGAGAAATAGGTGCGCCTTCGCCCACCATGTTCTCTGTTTCAACTGTCTTTGCGAATGCGTGATCGCGCATAGCCATGATTAAAAGCTTTGGCGACAGTGGTTTATCGGTGTGCCATGCAGGACATTGTGATTGGCAGCGACCGCATTCGGTACAGCTGGTCATATCCAATAAGCCCTTCCACGTAATGTCACCACGTGTACCAAGACCGAATACGTCATCATCTGCTGGATCTTCAAAGTCAACTGGCTTGCCGTGTGAAAGTAATTCAGGCAAGTTACCGAGTGAGTGTCCACCATCAGCGTTGCGCTTGTAATAAATATTAAAGAAAGCCAAGAAGCGGTGCCATGCAATACCCATTGTGAGATTTGATGCAATCACAATGAACCATGTCATTGAAACAACAATTTTGATTGTTGCAACAATTTGAATCCACATGTTTAGTTGTGCAAGAGACATTGACTTAAACATTTCGGCAATTGGCCATGTCAATGCAAAGTGCCAGTTCCAGGATGTGTACTCAGAGAGTGCGCCTTCTAATCCGCGCAGTGCAGTAACGCAGAAGACAATTGCAAGAATTGTTGCTTCAACGTAATAAGCCTTCCAATTTCCAGAACCATAAAAACGTGAAGAACGTCCACTCTTTTTAATTCGAGTTACTTGGCGAATACCAATAAGTGTGACGATTCCAATTCCGGTAGCCCAACCAATGAACTCGGTAAAGAATTCATATGGTGCAAAGTGACCAATAAATGGAAGTGCGAAATCTGGATTAAGAATTTGTCCGTACGCAGTAACAAGAGTTCCAAATAGCGCGCCGAAACCAATCATTACAAACCAGTGTGCAATTCCGGTAGCTGTGAAATTAAGCATCTTGGTGTGACCAAGTACTTCAGTCAGCATGTTCTTTATGCGCGCACCGCGATTGCCCGAACGAGTGGGATCTGATTGGCCCTTCTTATAAACCGCAATCAGCGCACGAACGCGGATGGCCAGAAGAACGAGGGCGACTACGGTGATTCCGTACGCCAGGGCTGCGAGCATGTATGCGAGATCCATGGGCAAATCTTAGGTCTGGCCTGGGGAATAAGTCGGGTGTCCTGCCTGTTATCCAGGGTGAGAAACCTGAGTCGCCTCGACTCAACCTTTTAGGTATAGTTCGACTCAGGTTTAAGAACAAACCCCTCAAGGGATAACTAGAAGGAGCAGTAAAAAGATGGCTAGAGCAGTTGGAATTGACCTCGGAACGACAAATAGCTGCGTTTCCGTACTTGAAGGTGGAGAACCCACCGTCATCGCTAATGCTGAAGGCGCCCGCACAACCCCATCGATCGTCGCATTCGCAAAGAACGGCGAAGTCCTCGTCGGTGAGGTCGCCAAGCGCCAGTCAGTAACAAATGTGGACCGAACAATTCGTTCAGTAAAGCGCCACATGGGTACTTCATGGAACATCGATATCGATGGCAAGAAGTACACACCACAAGAAATTTCTGCACGCGTACTTCAGAAGTTAAAGCGTGACGCCGAGGCATACCTTGGTGAAACAGTGACAGATGCTGTTATTACAGTGCCTGCATACTTCAATGACGCGCAACGTCAAGCAACAAAAGAAGCTGGCGAAATTGCTGGTCTCAATGTTCTTCGCATCATTAACGAACCAACAGCAGCAGCGCTCGCGTACGGTCTAGACAAGGCTGATAAAGAACAGACAATTCTTGTCTTCGACCTTGGTGGTGGAACATTCGACGTTTCACTTCTAGAAATCGGCGATGGCGTTGTTGAAGTTAAAGCAACCAATGGTGATAACAACCTTGGTGGAGATGATTGGGATCAAGCACTCGTTGATCACTTAGTTACAACATTCGGTTCTAAGAACGGAATTGATTTAACTAAGGACAAGATGGCGATGCAACGCGTTCGTGAAGCTGCTGAAAAAGCAAAGATCGAATTGTCATCATCGCAGAGCGCATCAATTAACTTGCCATACATCACTGTGGATGCTGAAAAGAATCCATTGTTTATGGATGAAACAATTACACGCGCTGATTTCCAGAGACTTACGGCAGCACTTCTCGAGCGTTGCAAGAAGCCATTCCAAGCAGTTCTAAAAGATGCTGGAATTCCAATCGCAAAGATTCAAAGCGTTGTACTTGTTGGCGGTTCAACTCGTATGCCAGCAGTTGTGGATCTTGTCCGCGAACTCACTGGCGGAAAAGAACCAAACAAGGGCGTAAACCCTGACGAAGTTGTTGCAGTTGGTGCATCGCTCCAAGCTGGTGTTCTTAAGGGAGAAGTTAAAGATGTTCTTCTCCTTGACGTAACACCGCTCTCACTTGGTATCGAAACCAAGGGTGGCGTGATGACACGTTTAATCGAACGCAACACAACTATTCCTACAAAGCGCAGTGAAATCTTTACAACTGCTGATGACAATCAGCCAGCGGTACAGATCCAGGCCTACCAAGGCGAGCGTGAAATGGCTGCTTATAACAAGAAGCTGGGCATGTTCGAACTAACAGGTCTTCCACCTGCACCACGCGGAGTTCCACAAATCGAAGTGACATTCGATATCGATGCAAACGGAATCGTTCACGTATCTGCAAAAGATCTCGGAACTGGAAAAGAACAGAGCATGACCATTACTGGTGGCTCTGCTCTTTCTAAGGATGAAATCGAACGCATGATGGCTGATGCTGAATCACACGCTGAAGAAGATCGTCAACGTAAAGAAGAAGCAGAAATCCGTAACACCGGAGATTCACTCGTGTATCAAACTGAAAAGTTCTTGACAGAAAATGCTGACAAGTTCACAGAAGGTGAAGCACTCGAGAAGAAGACTGAAACTGAGTCAGCACTTGCTGAACTAAAGACAGCACTCGGTGGCGCTAACTTTGAGATGATCAAATCTTCAACTGAGAAAGTTTCAACACTCAGCCAAGCACTCGGTGCAGCTCTGTACGCAGCTAATGCGGCACAAGCACCAGGTGCGCAAGCAGAAGATGGCGTTGAAGACGCTGAGATCGTCGAAGAAGCGTAATGTCTGAAGACATTACTGTTGAAGAAGTTGTAACAGAGGCTGCGCCGGATCAGGAAACTGATCCGGTTGCAGCACTTACATCTGATCTACAACGCCTTCAAGCAGAGTATGCAAATTACCGAAAGCGTGTAGAACGCGATCGCGCACTTGCACACGAACTTGCAATTGGTTCTGTCCTTGCAGAGTTTCTCTCTGTTCTAGATGACGTTGATCGTGCAGAATCACATGGCGAGTTAAGCGGTGGATTCAAGGCTGTTGCTGATCAAATCAGCACAATCACATCGCGCATCGGATTAGAAAAGTACGGCACAGAAGGCGAAGCCTTCGATCCAAATATTCATGAGGCTTTGATGCATGACACATCCGCAGATGTTGCCGTCCCAACTGCAAGCAAAATTTTGCAACCCGGATATAAATTTAAGGATCGCATTTTGCGACCTGCACGAGTCAGCGTTACCGACCCAGAGAGCTAAGAGTTAATAAATGGCCGCGAAAGACTTATACGAAAAGGATTTTTATAAAATCCTGGGCGTATCTAAGTCTGCGACCCCTGATGAGATAAAGAAGAAATACCGCACTCTTGCGCGTGAATTACACCCAGATAAGACCAAGGGCGATGCCAAGCGAGAAGAAGAGTTCAAGGCAGTCTCTGAGGCCTATGACATCTTGTCGGATGTTAAGAAGAAGAATGAATACGACGAAGCGCGTTCGTTATTTGAACGCGGTGGTTTTCGTGCGCCAACTGGTGGACAGAATTTCCAAGGCGGCGACTTCGGTGACATCTTCGGTGGCGGCAATCCGCAAGATATCTTCGCAAATCTCTTTGGCGGCGGCGGTCGTCGTGGTCCACGCAAAGGTCAAGATTTACAGACTGAATCAAAGATTTCATTTCGCGAATCTGTATTTGGCACAACGCTAGAACTTCGTTTATCTACAGATGGAATGCCCGCTCAAAACATTACTGCGCGCGTTCCTGCCGGTGTAAATGATGGTGCAAAGATCAGAGTTAAAGGAAAAGGCGCAGCAGGTGAAGCTGGTCCCGGAGATCTATTTATTTTGCTTCACGTAAAACCACACCCTATTTATTCGCGTAAAGGCGAACACATCACCATGACACTTCCTGTGACATTTACCGAAGCAGCACTTGGCGCTGACATTAAAGTTCCAACAATTGCAGGCGATGATGTCACTGTTCGTTTAGCACCAGGAACACCTAATGGTCGCGTGCTACGCGTTAAAGGACGCGGCATTGTTAAGGGCGGCACAACTGGAGATCTACTTGTCACAGTTGAAGTACAAGTTCCTCGTCACACAGAAGGCAAAGCAGAAGAAGCGCTTAAGGCATTTGCAGAAGCAACTGCACATGAAGATGTGCGCGCAGAATTTATCTCTAAGGCATCACAATGAAGGACGAAGAGAGAACACAACCAGGTGATGACGCAGCGCTATACGTAATTTCAGTTGCTGCTGAATTATCTGGTTTACATCCGCAAACACTTCGCCAATACGATCGCATGGGATTAGTTTCACCAGAGCGCGCAACTGGTCGCGGTCGCAGGTACTCGTTGCAAAATATTGCGTCCCTTCGCACCGTGCAAAGACTTATTGGCGAAGGCATTAATCACGCTGGCATTAAACGCATCATTGAGTTGGAATCAGCAATGGCGAACATGGCTATTGAAGTGGCGCAGCTTCGCATCGAAGTAGATGCGCTCCTTAAGGACAACCCACCAAAAGGCCTTGCTGTACGCAGAAAAAACCCGGTAATCGTCTATAAAGAAGAGAACTAAACAGCTTTATAAAAAGGAACTTTCTGCTTCCACCCGTTAAGAATTCTTTCAGGTGGCGCCTTTAAAACTTTTTCCAAAATTGTTGCGTACACACTTCTGAAATCTGTTGTCACGGCTAAATCGCCATCAACAAGTTTGGCTAGAGATGGTTGGTCACCGTAGAAGCCACCCTTGATGTTCTCGCCAATGATAAACATTGGACCAGATGTTCCGTGATCTGTTCCTTGAGATGCATTTCCTACAACACGTCGGCCGAATTCGCTATAGACCATAACAACAACATCTCTCGAACGAGTGGTGCTCTTTAGCTGTGTCATGAATCTAGAAATAGATTCAGAGACAACACCAAGGAGAGCTGCTTGTGCATTTGCCTCATTGGCGTGTGTATCAAAACCACCGAGTGATACCGACCAAACGCGAGTAGGAGCTCCTGCGTCAATTAACTTGGCAACGATATCTAGTTGCTGGCTTAAGTTTGTATCTCCACCAGCGTTACCGCCATTGATGGTTGGTAGTTCAACAGTGGTACCCGGAACATTTTTCTTTAGAATCGGTGAAATAGAATCTGAGATGTTAAAGAGATTCTTCATTGTATTTGCAGCAAGTGCCATCAACTTTGAATCGCTGCTAGATACCGTACTCAACTTCGCGCAATCAGCCGCAAGTTGGCCTGTAGGAATCACTAAACCACCTAAAGGCAGAGCAGATCCAGATTTCTTTGCACCTGCTAGCAATGGAGGCAAAACAGAACCCAAACTAATTGCAAGCATTGGATCTGTTGCTTGTGTATCAATCCATCGACCAAGCCAACCAGTGCTGATGTGAGTAAGTGGATTACCTGTCTGCCACTTTGCCATTGACGAGAAGTGAGATCTATCTGGTTTTGGATATCCAACTCCACGAATAATCGCTACTTTCTTTTCATCCCATAAAGTTTTGATGCCAGTCATCGCTGGATTAAGTGCGAGTGATGAATCAAGTTGTAAGAGTTTTTCTGCTGGATAAGAGATATCTGGGCGAGAAGAAAAATACAGAGAATCTGTATATGGAATTAACGTATTTAAACCATCGTTGCCACCATACAAAGTGACCGCAACCAAAATTGGAGTGTTCGCTGGCAGTGGTCGATCAATAGCTGCTTGCGCGATGTCTTGCAATGAGAGCAGCGGAACAGCGGCGCCGAGGGCAACACCGCTGGTAAGTGCAAGAAATTTTCTTCTGCTAATCGTGTCCATAATCTCTCCTATGCACTCACGATGAATTCAGGACTACAGAGAGCTAAAAGAGTTAAACGGCGTGGATCCCCGGCGGCATCCTGCATTGCAAATTTAGTTCTATCGCTCATCTCAGCGACTCCCAGCCAATCTGCAATTGCATCAACCCTTTGTCCACGAGCAAGGTTTGAGATGGGCGAAGTGTCACCTTGTTTTATAAGCCATGTTGCAAAAGTGAATCTAAATTGTGCGCTTGCTGAAGAGAGCCACGCTTCATCAGTGGGCCAACCGCCAACATTTGGAGGGTTAAAAGGCACTTGAGCAAGTTTTGTTAAGAAATTTAGAAGTTGATTTCTATTATTTAATTGCGAAGGCGTAATTGAGAGTGCTCGGCAAGATGCAATAAACCATTCAACCGGTGATTTTACAATCGAGTATTTCGGATTAGAGAGTATGCCAAAATCACTTATGGCTGAAACCGCAGACGAAATACTGCGCTGGCCAAAGGCGGCATACACAGCAGAAGATTTGGGTAGCGCTTCTTGACTCGAGATAAATCGATACCACAAACGCTCAGAGATAAAGAGTTGGCAATTTGTCTGATCAACTAAATAGTTTGTTGCTGTATCGGCATCAAACGGAATGGTTTTTCCTAAAACAGTTTTCAAATTCGGATCATGACGACGTAAGTTAAATGTCATGGTTCCGTTGCTGCGTACAACTTGATACCCGGTTAGCGCTCTTGCCAACTCTCTGACATCTTCTTCGGTGTAGCGATTTACTCCAAGAATAAATAACTCCATAAGTTCGCGAGCAAGATTTTCATTAGGTGCACGAGATGTATTTTCTTGCCCATCTAGCCAAAATTGAAGCGCACCATCTTTAACCATTGCTAACGACATATCTCGAAAATTGCCGAGTGCGTGCCTGCGAAGAGTTTGATTTTGAACATACATTGGCAGTGCATAATTTAATTTATCGATTGCTGTTGCCCAATGCCCGTGCCAGAACCATGTCATTCGTTCAGTTAATGTGTGATCACTTAGCGCCATTAAATCCAACCACCAGACGGCAAGTGATTTGTTTTGCTCTTTCATCTCGGCGGAAAACATTGGCGATCGTGGATCATTTGGATCTGGACGACGCCCCAGATCTGTTAAGCCCAAATCACGAACGCGTTGTGCGCCGTAATCAATACTCGGAGGCGTTAGGAGGTTAGTGCGCGTATTCGAAAAACCTGCGGTAAGTGCTGCTGCAAATTCGCCAGGTCGAGGACCAAATCCAAAGCGCTGAAACAGCCGTGCTGTTGCGAGCCTGTTTGTGTCCATAAACGCAGAGTAGATGGGATTTCTTGGCGATGTAAGGTGTGAACATGAACCCACAGGAAACTCTCCGAGAACAAATAATTTCTAAGGCCGTCGTACACGGAAAAGTTATTTTGTCTTCCGGCAAAGAAGCTGATTACTACGTAGATCTTCGCCGCGTCACACTCGACTCTGTTGCTGCGCCACTTGTTGGGCAAGTAATGCTCGATCTAACAAAAGATTTAGATTACGAAGCAGTTGGCGGACTTACATTAGGCGCAGATCCAGTTGCAACAGCGATGATGCACGTTGCAGCGCAACAAGGAAAAAAGATTGACTCATTTGTTGTGCGCAAAGCTGAAAAAGCTCACGGATTGCAACGACGCATCGAAGGACCAGATGTTGTTGGTAAAAGAGTTTTAGCAGTTGAAGACACATCTACAACTGGCGGTTCTGTTTTAACGGCGGTTGAAGCTTTACAAGAAGCTGGAGCAATTGTTGTGGGTGTTGCTGTAATCGTAGAACGCGGCGCTGCACCGAAAGTTGAAGCAGCTGGCCTCGCATATCGAGCCGCTTTTCAATTAGCAGACCTGGGATTATGACAAGTGGTGCTTAGTGCGCCACTCTTTAAATAATCCCCATACCACCGGAATAAGTGTGACAAGAACAATTACTGCAACAATTAAATACATATAAGAGCGAGCTTTATCGCCGAGAGCTTCACCTAAAAAGTAACCAACTCCAATTGCAACTTGCGTCCAGATGATGGCACCGATTGCACTCCATGTTGAAAAGAGTTTTCTATCTAGCAAAACAACACCGCAAGTTGGATTTAAGAGAGTTCTAGCAAAAGGAATAAAGCGGCCAATGATCAGCGCTTTTCTCGGTCCATATTTAGCAAGCAACCTTTCTACTCTTAGGATCATGTTCTGGTTAAAGAATCGAGTATCTGGTCTTTCAAAAAATTTTCTTCCATATTTGCGGCCAAACCAATAACCAACTTCACCGCCAACGATTGCAGCTATTGGGGCGGTTAGAAATAACAGAGGTGTAGATAGTTTGGCATTGCCCAAAATATCGGCGCCGGCAGATGAGGCTGCCATTCCGGCTAAGAAAACGACTTCGCCTCCGGGAAAGACCAGACCGATCAAGAGACCGGTTTCCATAAAGATGATGCCGAGGACTCCGATTAATCCAAGGGTGGACACAACCGCGTCGGCATCAAAGAGGGTCGATATGTCCATCCCATCAGCCTAGATGCCTGCGCAATAGATAGGTGTATTTGCCTTTTCAAGGGCCCGTGTGCGTAGACTGCGACAACTTTGTGGGCCAATCGGCCCTTCAGGCTCCATCTCAAAGGAAGTAAGAGGAGAAACCATGCGAGCTGCCAGCTCCCAATCACTCGTGACTGTAGAAGGTTCAAACCTGACATATGTCTACGTCGTTCTAGCAATCTCATTGATCGCCCTAGGTATCGCCTGGGCACTTCGCGCACAAGTATTGGCGCAGAGCGATGGCACAGCCAAGATGCGTGAAATCGCAGAAGCAGTTCAGGAAGGTGCAGCGGCATATCTCGCGCGCCAGTTCCGAACACTTTCATATTTTGTCGGAATTGTTTTCGTACTTCTCTTCGCACTTCCTGGAGATATGGATATCCGTATCGGACGTTCAATCTTCTTCTTACTCGGTGCAGGATTCTCAGCACTCGTTGGCTATAACGGTATGTGGCTTGCTGTACGCGCAAATGTTCGCGTTGCAGATGCTGCTCGTAATAAAGATGCCGAGAAAGCTGTACGCATCGCGTTTCGTACCGGTGGCGTTGTTGGTATGACAACCGTTGGTCTTGGACTTGTTGGTGCATCACTCGTTGTAATCATTTATCGCGACAACGCACCAGCTGTTCTTGAAGGATTTGGTTTTGGTGCTGCAATGCTCGCGATGTTCATGCGCGTTGGTGGCGGTATCTTTACAAAGGCTGCTGATGTTGGCGCAGACCTTGTTGGTAAAGTTGAAAAGAATATTCCAGAAGATGATCCACGTAACGCTGCAACAATTGCAGATAACGTAGGAGATAACGTCGGTGACTGTGCTGGTATGGCAGCTGACTTGTTCGAGTCATACGCCGTAACACTCGTTGCAGCTCTCATTCTTGGTAAAGCAGCACTCGGTGATGCCGGTCTTGTTTATCCATTGATTGTTCCTGCAATCGGAACTGTTACTGCTGTTATCGGTATCTTCCTAACACGTCTTCGCAAAACAGATAAGAACGCGATGCAAGCGATTAATCGCTCATTCTTCTTATCTGCACTGATCTCTGCTGTTCTTACAGGACTTGCAACATTTACATACTTGCCATCTGACTTTAAGTTGCTCTCTGGACTTTCAGAAGAAGCAATTGCCTCCGCTGGAAATACAAACCCACGTGTTCTTGCATTCGGCGCTGTATTAATCGGTATCGCACTTGCTGCAGCAATTCAGGTACTTACTGGCTTCTTTACTGAAGTTGGAAAGCGTCCAGTAAATGACGTTGCAGCATCTTCACAGACAGGCGCAGCAACAGTGATTTTGGCTGGTATTGCAGTCGGTTTTGAATCAGCTGTTTACAGTGCAATTCTTATTGCTGCTGCTGTATTCGGTGCATTCGCACTCGGTGGCGGATCAATTGTTCTCTCACTCCTTGCAATCGCAATCGCTGGTACAGGTCTTTTGACCACTGTTGGTGTCATCGTTGCAATGGATACCTTCGGTCCTATCTCAGATAACGCACAAGGCATTGCAGAAATGTCTGGCGATGTTAAGGGCGAAGGCGCACAGATTCTTACATCCCTTGACGCTGTTGGTAACACAACTAAGGCGATCACTAAGGGAATTGCAATCGCAACTGCTGTACTTGCAGCAACTGCGCTCTTCGGTGCATTTACAGATGCAATCAAGCAAGCAGTTCTAGATGCAGGCGAAGTTGCTGCAAACCTCGGACTTGAATATCAAGGCGTTCTCGATGTTGCTAATCCACGCAACCTCGTCGGTTTGATTATCGGTGCAGCAGTCGTATTCCTCTTCTCAGGTCTTGCAGTCAACGCGGTATCACGCGCTGCAGGTGCTGTTGTTATGGAAGTACGTAATCAATTTAAGTTGCATCCAGGAATCATGAAGGGCACTGAAAAGCCAGAATACGGCCGCGTTGTAGATATTTGTACACGCGATTCACTGCGCGAACTTGCAACACCTGGATTACTTGCTGTGATGGCACCAATCGCAGTTGGCTTCGGTCTCGGAGTTGGCGCACTCGGTGCATACCTTGCTGGTGCAATCGGTACCGGAACACTTATGGCTGTATTCCTTTCAAACTCTGGCGGCGCGTGGGATAACGCAAAGAAGATGGTTGAAGATGGAAATTACGGTGGCAAGGGTTCTGACGCTCACACCGCAACAATCGTTGGTGACACTGTTGGTGATCCATTTAAGGACACTGCAGGACCTGCGATTAACCCACTTATTAAGGTGATGAACCTTGTTGGTCTATTAATTACTCCAGCAATCGTTGCATTCGCACTCGGTGGAAACTCAAACTTCAACACTCTCATCGGTGTTGTTGCAACGTTGATTATTGTTGCAGCCCTTGTGCGCAACCGTCGTCAATCAACTTCGATCGAGTACTAAAAAAAACCGATCACTTCCCCGTTGATAGGACTTCATGGCTAAAGAACTGAAAAAGCTGGTGATTGTTGAATCCCCAGCTAAAGCACGGAAAATTGGCGGCTACCTCGGCGATGATTACATCGTCGAGGCTAGCGTCGGCCATATCCGTGACTTACCTCAGAGAGCCGCTGATATTCCTAAGGAATACAAGAAGATTGCCTGGGCAAAAGAGGGTGTAGATATCGAAAATGATTTCGCGCCGCTTTATGTCATCAACCCAGATAAAAAAGCAAAGGTCGCCGAACTCAAAGAGTTAATGAAAGGCGCCGAAGAGTTATTACTCGCTACCGATGAAGACCGCGAGGGCGAAGCAATTGCGTGGCACTTAGTTGAAGTCTTACAACCAAAGATTCCAATTAAGCGAATGGTCTTTAATGAAATTACAAAAGAAGCGATTCAAGCCGCTGTAGAAAACACACGCGATCTTGATTATCACTTGATTGATGCACAAGAAACACGTCGCGTTCTCGATCGCCTTTATGGTTACAGACTCTCTCCGGTTCTATGGAAGAAAGTTATGCCTCGCATTTCTGCAGGACGCGTGCAATCAGTTGCTACACGTCTGATCGTTGAAAAAGAACGCGAACGTATGGCCTTCATTTCATCAGCTTGGTGGGATCTCAACGCACAAACTGATCTTGGTTTCACTGCGCGTTTATTATCAGTCGATGGCAAGCGCGTTGCAGCAACTGCGGACTTTGGAGCAGATGGCGCAGTTAAAGAAAAATCACTCGCAAACATTTTGTTACTGGACGAAACCGGCGCGCGTTCACTTGTTGAGTCCCTCAAGGGAACACCGCTGACCGTTAAGTCAATGGAAGAGTCTCCACGTACTGAAAAACCAAAAGCGCCATTTACTACGTCCACTCTTCAGCAAGATGCTGGTTCACGTCTTGGTTGGGGCGCACAAATCACAATGCGCGTTGCACAACGTCTGTATGAAAATGGTTACATCACATACATGCGTACTGACTCAATCAATTTATCCGAACAAGCAATCAAAGCTGCTCGTGCATCTGCCAAAGCTTTATACGGCGCAGATCACGTTGCTGATGCACCACGTGTGTATCAAGGAAAATCTAAGAACGCGCAAGAAGCGCACGAAGCTATTCGCCCTGCGGGAGACACATTTAAGACTCCTGGCGAATTAGCACCCGAGCTTTCTCGCGATGAGTTCGCTTTATATGACCTTATTTGGAAGCGCACAGTTGCATCACAAATGGCTGATGCCAAAAAGATGCAGATGCGCGTTGATTTTGATGCAACCACCAATGATAAAAAAGAGACCATCTTCCGCGCTAACGGAAGCGTAATTACATTCCCAGGATTTCTCGCAGCATATGACGACATCACTGAAGAAAAAACAGATGAAGAGTCAGAAGATAAGCGCTTACCTGCAATGACAGTTGGACAAGCAGTAAAAGTTAACGAGTACAACTGCGAAGGCCATGAAACAAAGCCACCAGCTCGTTATACCGAACCAACACTTGTAAAGAAACTAGAAGAACTCGGCATCGGTCGTCCTTCTACTTTTGCATCAATTATTCAAACAATTCAAGATCGTGGATATGTCTATAAGCGCGGTCGTGCACTCGTTCCAACATTCTTAGCCTTCTCTGTTACAGGGCTACTAGAAACACACTTCACTAAGTTAGTTGATTACGAATTCACAGCGAGCATGGAAGAAGACTTGGACAAGATTGCAGCGGGTGAAGCGGGCCGCGTTGATTGGTTACGCGACTTTTTCTATGGACACGACGGACAACCAGGCCTCAACGAATTATCTGCAGACCTCGGCGCAATTGATGCACGCGAAGTGAACACAATGCGTTTAGCACCGGACATTGAAATCCGTGTTGGTCGCTACGGTGCGTACTTGCAACAAGGCGAAGGTGAAACACGCAAGCTTGCAAACATTCCAGAGACAATGGCGCCAGATGAGTTAACACTGGACGCTGCAATCGAAATCCTTGCAAAACCATCAGGAGAACGCGAACTAGGAATAGATCCTGCAACTAACTTGCCAATCATTGCCAAGTCCGGCCGCTTTGGTCCATACATCACAGAAGTTTTCCCTGTTGAAGTTGTTCCAGAAGGAGCGAAGAAAAAGCGCAAGAAAGCAGATGCTCCAAAGCCAAAGACAGCGTCCCTTCTTTCAACAATGACGCTAGACACTGTCACATATGAAGATGCAATCAGATTGCTCTCACTTCCACGCACTCTTGGCACAAACAGTGCAGGCGATGACATCACTGTGCAAAACGGACGCTATGGTCCTTACTTAAAGGCTGGCACTGATTCGCGCACACTTACATCAGAAGATCAGTTGTTTTCTATCTCTTTGGATGAAGCACTCGAGATTTATTCAAAGCCAAAAGAGCGTCGTCGTGGTGTTGCAAAGCCACCCCTTAAAGAACTCGGTAAAGATCCAGGCACAGAAAAAGATGTCATTGTTAAAGATGGTCGCTTCGGTATGTATGTCACCGACGGTGAAACAAATGCAACGCTGCGTCGCGGTGACACACTAGAAGCGTTGACCCTTGATCGCGCACTCGAATTACTTGCAGGACGCCGTGCATGGGAAGCTGAAAACGGACCATCGCCTAAGAAGTCACGAAAGAAGGCTGCCCCTAAAAGCCCAAAGGCTAAAGCGCCATCTCTAACGAAGAACACAGTAAAGGCAACTGGTCGGGCTACTGGCAAGAAGAAAGCAGCTAAGAAGAAAGATTAGTTTTTAGAATCTTTCTTCGAGTCGCATTTCCAGCAGAATCTCAGTTGCAGTTTTATTGTTACGCAGCGTCACTGGTTCTTTCGTCGGACGCCAATCAGGATTTTTAGCCGGTGTTATAGCCTTCAAAATCTCTTCAGGCTCATCTGAGTTCATTTGGGAAGAGTACTCCGATCTGGGCTGAAGCCGTAGTTGGATAAAACTACTTTAAAGGAATTGTACAAAATCTTATTGATATTGTACAATTTTGGTATGGAAGAACTATCGGTTTCAGAGGCCCGCGAAAACTTCAGCGAGGCTGTTGAAGATGCCCAGAAAAAGCCTGTTCAAATACTTAAACACGGCAAACCTGTCGCGGTTTTAATCAACCCATCACTTTTTGAGAAATTCCTGGATTCAATGGAAGAACTTGAAGATATCGCTGACTTTGATCAAGAGATTGCAAGTAAATCAAAGAAGATTCCTTGGGCTCAAGTGAAGGCCGACTTAGGTATTGCGTGATCCGATACACGGTCCACGTATCTTCATCCGCAGTCAAAGCTCTAAAAAAGATTCCTCGAAAAGATCAATTAAGGATCGCGGGTGTTATCGAACTACTCGCAGAGAATCCGCTTCCACCCAAAGCTACAAAACTCAGCGGCCGTGAGGGCTATCGCGTTCGGAGTGGGGATTACAGAGTCATTTACACCTTTGAGCAAAATCGACTGGAAGTGTTAGTAATTAAAGTTGGGCACCGCCGCGAAATCTACAGAGCAAAAGGCAATAAATAGGCTCAATTAGCACTGTCTGAGCCTTAGATAGGATTGCCCCTATGTCCTCACTTCCAAGACCTGCCGCCCCTGCGCAGGATGAAACGCGTGGAGTCTTAGCGATTCCTGCGTTTCGAAAACTCTGGAACTCCATGTTGTTTTCTTCCCTTGGTGATTGGCTCGGTCTACTTGCGACAACTGCGCTCGCGCAACAACTCTCTGGCGACAGTTATGCAAAAGCTAACTTTGCTATCGCAGGTGTATTTATTGCGCGCTTGTTGCCATCTGTTTTCTTAGGACCAATTGCAGGCGTTCTAGCTGATCGCTTTGATCGTCGAAAACTTATGGTTATCTGCGACATCTTGCGCACAGCGCTCTATATATCTATTCCGATTGTCAATAACTATCTCTGGCTCTACACCGCAATCATTTTGGTCGAGTGCGTAACTCTCTTCTGGTCACCAGCTAAAGAAGCATCTGTTCCAAATCTGGTTCCGCGTAACAAGCTAGAAAGTGCCAACCAAGTTTCATTGTTAGCCGCCTATGGCACAGCCCCTATTGCTGCTGCAATCTTTGCAATCCTCGCTCTTTTCAGTAACGCGCTCAGTGCATTCTTACCATCATTTGCAGGAAATGCAGTTGATATTGCGCTTTACATAAATGCTTTAAGTTTTGCTTTCGCTGCATACACAATCTGGGGGATACATGAAATTCCTAAGATTAAAGAGAGTAAGCAGGACACTGAAGCCTCTGTTGCTAAATCACTCTGGCAAGGATGGAAAGCAGTATCGGATTCAAAGATTATTCGCGGACTCATCTTCGGAATGGTTGGTGCATTCATTGCAGCCGGCGCCGTCATTGGCCTTGCACGCACATTCGTAGGCGATCTTGGCGGCGGAGAAGCTGCATACGGTGTTCTCTTCGGCGCAGTCTTTACCGGCTTGGCACTCGGTATTGCAGCGGGACCAAAGGTCTTTGCACAATTCTCACGCCGACGTTTATTTGGTGCGTCCCTGACAACTGCAGGAATCTTCCTAGTTTTACTTGCAGTAATTCCAAACTTAGTTCTTGCAGTCTTCATCGTTGTTTTCCTCGGCGCATTCTCCGGAATCTGTTGGGTTACAGGCTTCACGATGCTTGGCATGGAAGTACAAGATGAAGTCCGTGGTCGCACATTTGCATTCGTGCAATCACTTATCAAAGTAACACTCGTTGCTGTTCTTGCTATTTCACCGCTGATTGCCGCAGCCTTTGGCGAACACACCTACAAAATCCGCAACGCTGAGCTGACCTATAACGGCGCTGCAATCACAATTCTTCTTGCCGGAGTTATTGCCACAATCATTGGTTGGATCTCATACCGTCAGATGAAAGATCGTCCGAATGTTTCACTCTGGTCAGATATTACAAATGCACTTAAAGGCGAACTCGGTTCAATCACAGGCACGCCAACAACAGGTGTATTCATTGCATTCGAAGGCGGAGAAGGCACCGGAAAATCTACGCAATCAAAGATGCTAAAGAAATGGCTCGAACAAGAGGGCGAAGATGTTGTTCTCTCTCGCGAACCTGGTGGAACAGATTTAGGACAGGGTTTGCGAAAGATTTTGCTCGGTCACGAAACTGGTGCAATCTCTCCACGAGCAGAAGCACTTCTCTATGCCGCTGATCGCGCGCACCATGTCTTCTCAACTATTCGCCCAGCACTAGATCGTGGCGACGTTGTTATTACTGACCGTTACTTTGATTCATCCATTGCATATCAAGGCGCAGGTCGCGTGCTAGAACCAAATGAAGTTGCGCGTATTTCTCGTTGGGCTACTGAGTCACTATTTCCAACACTGACAATTATTATTGATCAACCAGCGGAAGTTGGTCTTGCACGCCTTAAGAGCCGCGATCGACTTGAAGCAGAGCCACTTGTATTTCACGAACGTGTGCGCAATGAGTTCTTACAAATCGCTTCGATGGATCCAGAGCGCTACTTAATTGTTGATGGCACACAGAGCATCGAAGACATACACGAAGAAATTATTGCTCGAGTCGGTGAGATACCAGCACTGAAGCGCAATTCAGAGAAGCAGCCAAAGACAAAGCGCCGAGCATCGAGAAATCCATGAGCGTCTTTGACACACTCGTTGGGCAAGGCCATCTCATTGCGCAATTACAAGGCGCGATTATGTCTGCGAAGAATGGTGAAGAAACACAAGTGATGACACATGCGTGGGTCTTTACTGGCCCACCTGGTAGTGGCCGCTCCAGTGCTGCTATTGCATTTGCACAAGCACTTGTCTGTCCTTCACTTGGTTGTGGCACATGCAATGCGTGTTTATCTGCTGCAAATGGTGGACATCCAGACGTTGAAATCATTCGCACAGAAGGACTGTCGATCAAGATCGACGAAGTCCGCGAGCTCCTTGCGCGCGTTGCTTGGGCACCTTCTATGGGCGGATGGCGCGTGGTTGTTATGGAAGATGCTGATCGGTTAACCGAATCAGCAGCTAATGCGCTTTTGAAAGCAATCGAAGAACCAGGCAATCGCACTGTCTGGCTGCTCTGTGCACCAACGCTTCACGATGTATTGCCCACTATTCGCTCTCGTTGTCGCCACATGCAGTTGGTTACACCAAGTACAAAAGATGTTGCTGCAGTTTTGCAATCACGCGATGGCATTTCTCCACAGATGGCTGATTTTGCTGCGCGTGTTAGTCAAGGACACATTGGCCGCGCTAAGTACATTGCCACTAACGAACACGTGCGCAGCAATCGCAAAGAGATTCTCAAATCAGTCACGCAACTCAATAACGTTGCTGATGCATTTAAAGCAGCGCAACGCTTAGTTGATATTGCCACCGAAGATGCCAAAGCTGCTGCCGAAATCCGCGATGAGAAAGAACAAGACGAACTCGCACAGGCATATGGCAAGGGTGCCACTGGACGTGGAATGGCAAGTGGTGGATCAAAGGCGTTGAAAGAGTTAGAGAAAGAACAAAAGACTCGTACAACGCGCATGGTTAGAGATTCACTCGATGCGGCGCTCCTTGATATAGCTACGTTGTACCGCGACATCATGATGGTTCAATCAGGGCACATTGAAGCGCTCATCAATCTTGAAATGGCACAAGAGATTAATATGATTGCAAGCGTTGTGCCGCCACATAAGACGATTCAGAGACTCGATGCCGTTATGAAAGCGCGCAAAGCACTTGGATTTAATGCAGCACCGCTGCTGACAATAGAAGCGTTAATGTGCGAACTCGTTTAGTCACAGCACTCGCTGTTGCTGCGCTGTTGCTCAGTGGTTGCGTTCAAGAAGTAAAACCGGTCAAATTAGAAACCCTGCAGGATTTTAAAGAGCAACGGATCAAGTGGCGCACCTGTTATGACTCCCTTCTTTGTGCAGATGTGTTGGTTCCGATTGATTACACAAACATAAAACTCGGCACATTTAGAATCTCGATGCTCAAGTACGAGGCTTCCAACAAAGAAGATCGCATTGGCTCGTTAATCGTTAACCCAGGTGGCCCTGGTGCCTCCGGCGTTGAATACGCCTATGCCGCCGAATACATAGTCAGCCCGCAGGTTTTAGCGCTCTATGACGTCGTCGGTTTTGATCCACGCGGGGTTGGCCGCAGTGCGCCGATTCAATGTCTAACGGACGAGGAAATGGACGCTAATTACGCATCGGATGCAAAACCAGATAACCCACAAGAGTTTGAAACAATCGTTAAAGATGCACAGGATTATGTTGCTAAGTGCGAAAAAAATACAAAGAACTTAACTGCTTACGGCACTGAAAATACTGCGCGGGATATGGATGTTATTCGTGCAGTGCTGGGGGATAAAAAACTAAATTACCTGGGCAAGTCATATGGCACATACCTTGGAACTATTTATGCGCAACTCTTTCCAGAAACAGTTGGCAGAGTTGTTCTAGATGGCGCAATTGATCCAGATGCGACGCCACTACAGCAATCACTCACACAAGCAGTTGGGTTTGATCAGGCGCTTGACGCGTTCATTAAAGATTGCTTACAGATCGATACATGTCCGCTACCTAAGGATGCGACAGAGAAATACTTCACAGATTTGTTTGATTCGGTTGCAAAGAAACCGCTGACTACAAGAACAAAGAGAATTGCCACAGAATCACTCGTTGTGCTGGGTACAGCATCCGCGCTCTATGACAACGAATCGGGTTGGCCGATGCTGCGCGTTGCGCTCAAGCAAGCACAAAGTGGAAACGGATACATGTTTCTTTCTCTTGCTGATGCGTACACAGGCAGACAACTCAATGGCACGTATCCGAACAATGAAGGTGATTCTGGGTTTGTGATTGATTGCTTGGATTGGAACGACGCAAGGACTAATGAACAGATTGCGCAAGATGCGCAGACATTTAAAGCACAAGCTCCTGTTTTCGGTCCATATCTCGCGTACTCAGGGATTTCATGCAAGTACTTCACAGGGATTAAGCAACCGATAAAGATCACGCAAATAAAGACAACGCCAGTAATTGTTATTGGCACACTCCGTGATCCTGCAACTCCATATTCATGGGCGGTTGCGCTGCACAAGCTGATTACTAATTCACGACTTATTACTTTGGATGGCGATGGCCACACCGGTCATGGA
>Ga0315900_10001886_pt1 | contig 33076 bp, 32 predicted proteins | sample LakEriMetagenome_FD_203521 | JGI IMG/M metagenome (GOLD analysis project Ga0315900, IMG submission 203521) | Freshwater fungal communities from buoy surface, Lake Erie, Ohio, United States - Buoy 12 MA114 | ecosystem: Environmental > Aquatic > Freshwater > Lake > Lake biofilm | place: USA: Lake...
CTTCGACTAAAATAAAAGAAGAAGGAAAAGAAGAGAAAAAAGAAGAGACTAAGGAATACCAAGAGATAAAAGAAGGAGATAAAAATCCAGAAGCTGTAAAATCAGTAAAAAAGAAATTAAATGAGGTTCTTCCTAAGGGAACAGTTCTAGAAGATACCGGGGATTACGATAAAAAGCTAAAAGAATCCTTAATCACTACTGTTAGATTAATGAAATCTATAGGGGTTTTAGACTCGAATTATAAAGAGGATGACACCAAAATTACGGTCGATTTCCAGAAAAAATTAGACGAATATATAAAGCAGGTAGAACAGATTAGAAAAGATTTACCAAAGTAATAAGAAATGGAGATAAGAAATTTTTCTGAATTTTTATTGGAAAAGAAAAAGACAACGACTTCAAAGAAAATTGGAGACATGTCGAAACAGGAAATTAAATCACTAAAAGTAGGGGATTCTGTTATTGACGGGAATGGTGAAATTGAAGCGCATGGGTTTAAAATTGTAGTTGATGGTGGTAAAGTAAAATCGAAAGAGAATATTGGGGATGAGGTGGATCCAAAGGACCCTAAAATTTGGAAACCCGGATCTGGTCCTTGGTTCTTAGAATACATCAGCCAGATAAAATCAGAAAATGATCAGATAAGACTCGTAAATCTAACGGAAAAAGATATAATTAAATTAGGAGAAGAATTTACTAAAATAGATTCTTCAATGAAATGGGAAAAAGTTTATCAGTTTGCTAAATATTGTTTGACCGGAAAAGAAGAAGATTATCTTCTAGCCTTCAGGGACCAGAAAAAGGATAAAAAGAAAGTAGACGGTCTAATAACAAACATATTAAACCTGGAGGTAGAGGGAAAAACAATAGAAAAAATATTCAAAAAAGGAGTAGATAATAGCGATCTAGGGAGTTATACCAGTAGCATATACTCTGCAATTAAAATATACATCACAAAAACTTTAACTGAAGAAGATTCTAAAAAATATTTTGGAGAAAAAATTCCATCCGATTTTAACGATTTTTCTGTAATTTCTCTTTTAGCAAGTTTATACCAGCCTAGGCAAGGCGATATAGGAAAACCTATATTTACCACGGATAAAACTTTACCGATATTTAAAAAATCAGAAGGATGGAATGAAGCTAAAGAAAAAGAAGAAACGGATAAAGAAAATTTATGGCCTGACAGTTGGACTATACCAATAGATCCTACCAGGGTAGAAGATCTTATAAGAAATGCTGAAATGTGTGTTAGATGTTCTCTTTCCTGTATTAAAGAAATAAGCTTATTAATGTCCGAAACCGCACGAGAAGATGCAAAATCAAAAATAGAAGAATTAGAGAAAAAATTAAAAGATATAAACGCTTTAAGAGAAGGCGGGGAAAATTCAGAAAAAGAAGATATTAAGGATTATATACTCGGAAAAGAAAACGAAGCAGACGGAAGCGAAACCGGAAAAATTTATACTTTTTGGAGGGATAATTTCGACGAAAAAAATAAAATAAAAGATCCTTCTAAAATAACCGGGGAAAAATCTGGGCTTACCGTCAAAATGAATAAGGATTTTATCGAAAATTTCGAAAAAGCAAAATTGAAAATCGAAGAAGCTAGAGCTTTAGTGGACGAAGGTAAAATATCTAAAGCAGAATTTTTTTCCAATGTGGAAGCTTATTCCGAAGACGAAGAAAGAAAAAGTGTAGAGGTAGGCGAGGGATTAAAAAAAGTTATGTACGAAGAGGTAAAAGAAGCTATAGGGGATCTTCAATCTGCCATAGATAATTATACTTCTGGTTCGGGGGAAAAAAATGCTTTAGATCAATATTTGAAAGTTTACAAAGAATTTATAAACAAAGCTAAAGATAAATACGTAGTGGAAGGCTCGGGAGATAAAAAAACAATAAAAGAAAAACCATAGAAAAAATAATGCCTAGATCTTTACTTGAAATATTATTAGAAAAAAAGGATCCTAAAAAATCTCTTCCCTATCCTACGAGGGACCAATTCAATATGGAATTGGATAATTTAATAGGTATATGTAATACGAATCTAAGCGGTTTATCAGCAGTTCAGAATTTTGGAGGTGTTAATACGTTTGAAGATATAAGAAAAGAATTAAAAGATTCTAGAGATACTTTACTGAAATACCAAAAAGAATGGAAAGATTATCCTTGGAACGATCCAATGGTCCAGAAAAAAGTAGTAGAGCAAAGGAAAAAGATAATAGGGGATAAACCGGATGAAGTAGGAGGGCTTTTATTAGATCTAAAAAATGCTAGGGTAGAATCACTGGGAGAAGGAGATAGTTTTAGAATAGCAAATACCTATTTCGAAACTGGAGAATCCCTTAGAGTTAAGGGAACTCAAAAAATACTTAGAATCGCATCCATGAGAGATAAAGAGATCAAAGTAGATAGGGCTAGAGCAAATACAGATTTAACTGAAAATAATGAAATAAATTCGGAAAAATTAGACATAACCGCTAAAAAACAAGCAACAATAGTTGCCGGAACAAAACCACCAAATACTTCAGCTACTGATTGGGACGATCACCTAAAAAAGATAGAAGAAGATAATAAAAAAATAGAGGAAGAGTACGAGAAAAGAAAGAAAGATGTAATAAAAGTAAGAATGGGAATGTTCTATTATCTAGGTTCTATAGTAGGGCAAACCCAGGAGGAAGTATTCAAAAAATGGGGAGGAGGAGATTACGGAGAGGAAAATCCTAGCGAGGATCAAAAAGGATATAGAAAAGAACTTCTTTTGAAAGCTATGCCTTTCATACAAAAAGTTACTCAGAAAGATTTTGATGAGAAAAATCCTTTAGGGGATAAAGAATACATCAAATATATTATGGTCTTAGGATCATATACCCCAGGTTATCAAAACTATAAGCCGGATCCAGAAGACAAAAAAGAAGTCAAAGAAATAACTGCTGACGAAAAGGGAAAAATTAAGACCGAAATGGGGGGAGATGACGGAAAAGGAGGTAAAAAAGGGGAAATTAAATTATTAATAAAACAGATTAAGGATAGGCATTCAGGAAACGGTGCAATAGATAAAGAAATCGTTAAACAGATGACAGAGGCTGAAAATGAATTGGATTCGGTTGATGCGGAAACCGCTTGTGACGAAGCTTCTATGGATAAATTAAAAGATGCCAGACAGAAATTAAAAGAAAAAGTTAAAGATGCACCAGAGGGTATATTACAAAAGGATGACATATCGGATTTGAATTCGATAGCTGATTTGATAGAAAAGATTTTCCAATATTGTAATTTAGAATCATATAGAACTAAATAAAAATAGGGGGTCCGAAACTTTTTACCAAAAAAACAACTAAGATAATTATCTAATTACCCGGGGATGATCTTATATCTAAGAGAGTCTAATACCCAAAACCCAAATCTTATAATTCTAATAAATCTATAGGTCAGCCCCTTTCTCAGAAATGGGATAAGGGATAAGAAAATACCCCAAATCTCGAAACAAGACCATTTCTTTTTACTATAATTAGAAAATAAAAGAAATATGGCAAAAGCACAAACAGCACAATCTAATAAACCTTTTTCATTTTTGGATCTAGATAAAGAGTTATCTAAAATAGAAGGGTTTGAATTAGGATCTCTTCTATCTAATAATTCATTTAGTGAAGTAGATGAATGGATACCAACAGGAAATTATTTACTTAATGCCCAAATATCGGGATCCCTTTTTGGAGGTATTCCTAATACGAGATCATTTGGCCTTATGGGAGATCCGGGAACAGGTAAATCTTTTGTTTGTCTTAATGTAGTAAGGGAAGCTCAGAAGAAAGGTTATGATGTTGTCTATTGTGATACCGAAGGAGCTATTGATAAATCGGGAGCTTTAAAATTTGGTATAGATGCTAATAAATTAAGGTATCAACCAATAAAGACGGTTTCTCAATTCCAGACTTTTGTTGCTAATCTTGTGGATATTGTAAATAAGGCTAGAGCTAAAGGAGAATCCCCTAAAATTCTTTTGATCCTAGATTCTTTAGGGATGCTTTCAACGGATAAAGAAATTGCAGATGCTATTAGGGGACATAATGCAGCAGACATGGGAGCTAAAGCTAAGGAATTAAGAAAATTGTTTAGAGTTATTACCCTAGATTTGACTGCAGCAAAAATCCCTTTAATATGTACTAATCACGTTTATACGGGAGGAGGATTTATGCCAACTAAAGAAAGTTCCGGAGGTGATGGACCTATCTTTGCAATGTCTGTTATATCTTTCTTATCGAAAGCCCAATTAAAAGAAGGGTCTAGTACTACTAGAACCGGTATAGTTGTGACTTCAAATCTGAAGAAAAGCCGATTCACAGTTCCGGAACAAGTTAAATTTCACATCTCTTTTGCTAATGGTATGAACCCTTATGTAGGTCTTCAGGATTACGTTTCCTGGGATTCTTGCGGGGTAGAAAGAGGAAAGCTAGAAGAAGTAAAAGGGCCGGATGGTAAAAAAGAACTTAAATTTACAGCTAATGCTTCTTCTACGAGATGGGCGGTGAAACATTTGGGTAAAACCGTTACGACTTCGGAATTATTTTCTTCTAAAGTCTTCACGCAAGAGGTTTTAGAAAATCTGGATAATAATGTAATTAAAAATAAATTCCATTTACCAGAGCTTATGGATTATAGCGATATAGTTAATTCTATAGATGTTGATTCGGAAGAAAGTGGTGATGAATAGAAATCAAATAAAATTAAAATACGTTCTTAATCTATGGAAATCCCTTCCAGGATACCCTACCAAAGAAGATGTTTTATATGAGATAAAATCTTTTTTGGTTAGGGATTCAAGACCTGGAGAATTCTCTCCGCAGACCTTAAATGCAGTTTTTGGAGCCAGATGGGAAAAAGGGGAATACGGAAAATTGGTTAATGAATTGATAGAAGAAGGCCTAATAGAAGAAACTAAAAAGGCTTCTGCATCTAAAAAGTGGTATAAACTAAAAAATTAATTTTATTTAATGGAGCTTTCTCACTCAGAAAACATTATACTAAGGTATATAATAGAAAATCCTGTTTATTTAGAAACTTGTTTACCCTCTTATTTTACTAATGATTCATTAGGAGAAATAATGGTAGTGGTTTCTGATTTTTGGACAAGATACCATGAAATACCAAAGTGCGATCAGATAATAGAATCCTTTAAAATTCAGGGTAAATCTGATGTTGTTTCCTCTGATGAAATAAGATCCTTATTTAATATTAATCTAAAATCTTATGAAGATGTTTGGTTAAAAGAAACCACGGAATTTTTTATAGAATATAAAACTTTAACCAAATCTGCAGTCGATGGACTTAAATATATCCAATCAACTCCTGTGGATTCCGAAAGTATTAGAGGAGTTATCGATAACTTCAAAAGAATAATACTGGAAAGAAATAATATAGATTTTAATTTTGATGAGGGATTAGATTTTTTCAATCCGGATAGTCATAAACAGCTATCTCATAAAACTTTTTCTAGTGGATACCCTTTCATAGATACGGTTCTAGGAGGGGGATTCTCAGCAAAGGCACTTTATGTTTTTATGGGAATGCCTAAGGTTGGTAAATCCCTTTGGATGGGTAACCTTGCCATTCAGGGAATGAAAAAAGGACATAATGTTGCTATTATATCTCTTGAAATGGGGGATAGAAAATATGCAAAAAGAGTTGGTTCTAATCTTTTAAATATTCCTATCTCTGAATATAATCAAATCTCTAACGACGAGGAGACAATGAAGAAAAAGCTTAATAATGTAGCTTATGATAATTTCAGTCTTCCCGGACAATTTCTAATTAAAGAATTTCCAACTTCTCAAGCTTCTACAAACGACATAGAAAATTACCTAAAGAAAGTAGAAGAAATGAGGGGAATTAAATTTAAAATGGTTGTTATAGATTACATCAATATCATGAAGAATTGGAGAAATCCTAATTCCGAAAATACCTATATGAAGATCAAACAGATAGCTGAGGATTTAAGAGGTATGGCAGTTAGAAATGAATGGGCAATCATAACAGGAACCCAAACTAAGCAAGGAGATTTTGACGCTTCAGATCTTTCTATAAATTCAGCAGCAGAATCTTCTGGGTTAGTTGCAACCGTAGATGGAATGTTTGGTATTATACAAGACCCTATAATGTATTCAAATGGGGAATATAAATTAAAATTATTAGCTAATCGAGAGGACGGGTATAAAAATGCTTATAAAATTTTTAATGTGGACTACAAATACATGAGAATTATAGAAGATATATCTAAGGCTATGCACACAGAATAAAATATGGATAAAGATAATTTAGAAGAAAGCCAACCGCAAAAAGTTTTAGGCGATAAGATATTAGGAGCACATAATAATCCTACTAAAGATTATGAATACGTAGATAACTACGAAGTAGATTCCGACAATTCATTTTTGGATCAATACTATGACGAAGAAGAACATAATCATAAAATAAGATTAGAAGAATTAATCTATAGTGCTTTTCAAGAATCTAGATGGTTTCCTCTTAATTATAAAAAGAAAATTCCAAAAGATTTAGTTCCGCATGTTTTCGAAGAAGTTTTAGAAAAGCTGGAAGAAAGCGAATATTCTTTTTCTGAAAAATTTGTATCTATATGTGATTATATAGGGGTTAGCTACATAAAAGCCTACGAAATAATTCCTATAAAATATAAAGAAATGGTTATAAATGAGCTTGAAACTAAGTTCAATATATTATCTAAAAAGAAGATAAAAAGACTCTTTTAAATATGAAATATCCCATAATTAAAAATCTAAACGGGAAGAGAGTATGGTTCATAACGGATACCCATTTAGGAATTCGAAACAGCTCTAACGAATGGCAATCTATAATAAGAGAATATTTTTTCGATTGGTTTTTTCCTCTTGTTAGGAAAAATTATAAAGAAGGAGATGTTCTAATCCACTGTGGTGATTTTTACGATTCCAGACAGAGCATAAACCTTAAAGTACTAAATCTTGGGGTTGAGGTCGTAGAAGAAATGTCAAATATATTTAAAGATGGGGTTTATTTTATAGTAGGTAATCACGATATATTCGGTAAAATGACGAATTCCGTGAATTCCCTAAAGTCCATAAAATGGGTTCCTGGAATAAACATATTAGAAGATCCGCACACTTTAATTCTAGGTGATAAGAAATTCTTTATGATGCCTTGGAGAAAGGACCATAAAGAGGAAGAAGAAACGTTGGATAATGCAGAACCCCACGATTATCTTTGTTGTCATGCAGATATAAGAGGACTTAGTTTTAGCAGATACGTAAAAGTAGAAACTGGAACTGAGATGAAAAAGTTTTCTAAATTTTCTAAAGTTTTTTCTGGCCATATACATTATGCTCAGGAGGTAGGAAATATTAGAATGCTAGGTTCTCCCTATGAATTGACAAGATCTGATATGGGAAATCCTAAAGGAATACTTCTATTGGATCTAGAAAAAAACGAAGAGAAATTTTTCATAAATGATTTTTCCCCTAGATTTAAAAAGTATTTTTTCGATCAGATTTTAGAAAAAACTATAGAAGAATTAGAATTCGAATTTAGAAATAATTTTATAGATATAATGATAGATCCTATCATGTCTCTAAAAGCACCATTAAGCATATTAACAGATTCTATACAATCCCAAAGATCTATCAATTTTCATCCATATGATCCCAATCAAGCAAATAATTTAACCCAACAGATTTTAGATACCGAGGGAAGAATATTTAATGTAATGGATTTTATAAATGAATACGTTAAAGGTATGGATACTGACGATTCTACTAAATCTAGAATTATTTCAAGCTTGCATAAATTACATAATTTAGTTGCTGAGCAAGATCAAAACCCTATAAGATAATGAAGATATTGAAAATTGAATGGAAGAATTTTTCTTCTTACGGTAATAAGAAGCAATCTCTTTCTTTTACTGAAGCAAATGGTCTATTCCAAATCATAGGTGAAAACGGGGCTGGAAAATCCTCAATATCCCAGGTAATTACTTTTGGATTATATGGAAAAATAGAAGGAAAAAAATTGTCCGATATACCTAATAGAATAAACGGCCATGCTGAAGTTACTATAGAATTTGAATCCAATGGAAATATAATTAAGGTAGAAAGAGGTCTTGAGCCTTCGTATCTAAACCTATATTTAAATGGGGTTCTTTACGATCAAGCAGGCTCTAGAAATGTCCAGGATTATTTAACTGAGGATCTCATAGGCATACCTTACTACGTGTTTAATAACACTATATCCCTTTCGATAAATGATTTTAAGTCTTTTATCAAAATGAGTCCACAGGACAAAAGAGCTATAGTAGACAAGATATTTGGATTCCAAATTCTTAATAGAATGAGGGATACTCTTAAAGAAGAATCCAAAAAAATAAAAGATAGATTAGATGTTATATCTGGAAATTTAGAATCCATAAATAATTCAATTGGAAAATCTAATAAAGAAATGGATTCTCTTTTAACCGAAATAGAGCAAGAAGCAAAAGAGGAAATCAATAATCTTAATGAAGAATTAAATAAATTTAAAAACCTCCAAGAAATTCACAGCAAGCATATAGAAGATTTTAAGAAAGATGAATCTGATTTTTATTCTCTTCTTAAAGAATCTAACCAAACATTGGTAGAAAATAAATCTTCATATCAAGATCTTTCTAGAAGACTTAAACTTTATGAATTAGATAAGTGTCCAACCTGTGAAAGCTCTTTAGATACCGAATTTCACAAATGTGCAAAAGATTCTTTTACTGAAGAAAGAGAAAAATATTCCGAAAAGATAAAAGAATTGGAGTCAACTCTTTCTGATCTTAAATCAAAAGAAAATGAGGTAAAAACTAGAAAAAATGATCTTATTTCTAAAGGAGCAAAGATAGAAACTAGGATATCTTCTATAATTAGGGATCTTAAAAAAATAGAAAATAAAGACAGCGATAAACAAATTCAAGCTCTAAAAAGAATTATCGAAAATATGGAAGGGGATAGAGAAAATCTATCTAATGAATCTTTTAAAACCGAAGAGAAAAATAATTGGCTAAGGTTATTGGACGATATTCTAGGAGAAAGAGGGGTTAAACAAATGGCGGTTAAAACTATATTGCCTTCTCTTAATTCCGAAATATTTGATTTAATGAGAGAAATGCATTTAGATTACCAAGTTATATTCGATGAGGAATTTAAAGCTTCTCTTTACCACATGGGAATTGAGATACCAATCCAAACTTTAAGTACAGGAGAAATGAAAAAAATAGATTTTGTTGTACTTATTTCCATAATGAAGCTAATGAAATTAAAATTTAGTTCTATAAATCTTCTTTTCCTAGATGAATTATTTAGTTCAGTGGATCCGGACGGGGTTCACTCTATCTTAAAAATTCTTCAAAAAAGTTCAAGAGATATGGGGCTAAATATATTTGTTATAAATCATGCTCCTATGCCCCATGAAATATTCGATTGGAAACTGGAGGTATCAAAAACAAATAATTTTTCTTCTATACTACTGGATAAATTCTAATTTTTCTTTTTCTGATATATATGAAAAAGAATAGAATTGAGATCCAGACAAACTCCTCAGACGAATAAAGAATTAAGTTCTAGACAAAAGCAAGATCAGATTGCAAAGGAAAATAGTAAGATAATAGGTCTTAATAAAATTCCAGTAAACCTTTTCGAAGAAGATAGCAGCGGTCAAGGACTTTTAGGAACGGGTAAATTAAAACCGAGACCTAATCTTCCTATACCTTTTACCGATAAAACCAATTCTCAGGGAAGGCCTATTTTACAGGAGCCTGATAAATTTTCTTATTTCTTTATTGAATACGATAGTCCTAATGGGATTGGGTTTTCTTCTTTAGTTAAAAATTTCGTAGTAGTTAATACATTAAATCCTATGACTACAGTAGGATTCTGTCAAATTTCAGGGTACCAGATTAATCAAATTAGTTCATTGACCCTCGAAACTTATCTTAATTCATCTTTTACCCATCCCACATATAAAAATTCATCAGGGGATCCTTTATCGATAAGGTATGCAGAAATCCCTATACTTAAACAGGTAACACCAGGAAGAATAGATGATACCCCTATAGGTTATCCCGATTTTGATTCCACTACTAATACGGTTATTACTAAAAAAGGACCTTTACCTTCTCCTCCTTATACTAATTTTTCTAGTGCAACTGGGGCAACTTTATCGGTTACCATAGTACCAGGAGGAACAGTAGGGTTCAAGGACACTTCTCCTTATCTTCCTTTTAGTTCAGGACCTACAGGATGGAACTGGAATTTTGGAGCAACTGCTTCTCCTACAGGAAGTACAGCTCAGAATCCAATAGTTACCTATGGAGTAACTGGAACATATACTGTAACTTTAACAGCTTCTAATTCTACCGGATCCACAACATTCACAAGAACCAATTTCATAAACGTAACTTTTTAATACTATGAGCGGATTTTTAGAAAAATATAATATGGATGATGTCTTTTTAAGAAATTTAATAGTTGCTCTATTAAATTCTCTTAATGATAGACTTAAATATATTCAAGTTAACGATCAACAGGAAATTCTGGAAGTTTACGTTCCTTTTTATTTTTCTTTAACTGGGGATGAACCTTTTCTACAAGATAATTTTTTAGAATATGTGAATTGTAAAACTGACGAAATTCATGCAGAGGGAAATTATGACATAATACCCCGAGGAGTTGTCACGTTCGGAGGAGTTGACTTAGATGCGGGAGGACTTACCAATAAATTTACAAGAATGAATTATACTGTTGAAGATAAAACGGGTCAGATGAAAACTTTTTCATCTTATACAAATTCTATTCCGTTAAATGTTCCTTTCACAATAGCTATGAAAACAGATACTCTTTTAGATGCTTTTAAATTATTCCAGAGTGCTGTTACGATATTCTATAAAACATATACATTTAGTTTTGAATATGATGGATTTAGAATACCGGTTCAAGTTGGATTTCCTGAACAATATGAAATAACAAAAAGCACAGAATTTACTTTCCAGAGTAATCCTCCTTTTATAGATTTTAATTTTTCTCTTGCATTAGAAACTTATTTTCCTGAAAAAGATCTTTCTACCGAGAGATTTAAAGGAAATCTTATGCAAAGTGGAATTAGAATGAATTTAAAAACTGGGGGAACTTCAGGTCCAGATAATAGAGAATTGCTATAATCTTTTTGGATATATAGGAAAAAATCATAGTGGCTTTTAGAGTACAAATAAGAAGAGATACGCTTTTAAATTGGACAACCAATGATCCTATTCTTCTGGATGGAGAATTTGGGTATGAAACAGATACTGGAAGATATAAAATAGGAAACGGTGTAGATGTCTGGTCCGATCTTATTTATTCTTTAGTAGGAGTAACCGGTCCGACGGGGGGAACCGGTGGAACTGGAGCTACAGGAACTACCGGATCCCAAGGAATCCAAGGACCAACCGGAGCTACAGGATCTACGGGATCTCAAGGATCTCAAGGAACTCAAGGACCAACCGGGCCAACTGGTTCTCAAGGAATCCAAGGACCTACTGGGTCTAACGGGTCTCAAGGAATCCAAGGACCTACTGGACCTACCGGAAATACCGGGACAACTGGTCCTTCAGAAATAACAGTAGGTAGCACAGCTATTTCTAGCGGTATTAACGGAAGAGTATTTTTTCAAAGCAGCGGAGTTATATCGCAAGACCAATCTTTTTATTGGGACAATACGAATAAAAGACTTTCGATTGGACAGGGCTCATCTCCTATAGGTGCACTTGATGTAAGAGCACAAGGAGCATTATCTACTGACATAGCATTTAGAGTTAGGAATAGTGCAGATGCGGCCAACATAATGACTGTTCTTGGAACATCTGATGTATATATCGGTGCAACAATTACTCAAGCAGGTCAAGGTCATTTATTTAATATTAGAAATGCAGGTTCAACATCAATCCCATTTGCGTATTTTGACAATAACTCTTATAATTTTGACGTAGATAGATTTTGTAATATTAAACTTGGCTTTGGTCTAATAGCCGCTAATTCAACACAAAGCCTTGCACTAGGATTAGGAACATTACCAAGCTCAAGAAACTTCCAACAAACAATAGGCATCTTAACGGCAATTTCACAAGGAACAAACGATAGTGGATTTGCAATGTCAGGCGCAGATACAGCAGGAAATAATGCAATTTACACTAATTATTATGGTAGAAATATCGTATTAGGAGGAACAACTCAAGGTACAGGAACAAGAAAAGTTGTGATAAATAATGGTACTGCACCAACAACAAATCTAACAGATGCTTTTCAAGCATACTCAGCTGATATTGTAGCAGGTAATGCTTCACCGCATTTTAGAACTGAAAATGGATCAACGATTAAATTATATCAAGAAACCACTGGAATAACGGGAGCTTCCTATTCTTCTGTCGGGGGATCTTCAGTTTCGTCCAATGATACCTTCGGTGGATATACAATTGGACAAGTCGTAGCTGCTTTAAAGGCACAAGGATTATTAGCATAAATACCTAATTATAATAAATGAAATAAAAATGGGACTAATTATTAATTCAACGGAAGAGAAAAAAATCATAATTGCAGGAACTACCATAGAGGTTCCTAGTGTATATGGAAGAATAGAGTTTGCCGGAAGAGCAGACGGAAAAACTTTAGAAATTTTCATAGCTACTTATGCAAGTAAGGAAGCATTTAAAGGTGGATCTAGTATTTTAAGCACCGACGTTCAACAGGGAAGCCTTAATATTAAATTACAAGGAGAAGAAAAACAAACTATAGATACCGCTTTATTTTATTCTGAATTGGCTTATACACAAATGGGGTACCAAGTACTTATAGATAATATTTAATTTTTTAAATTATATAATGGCTTTTAGAGTACAAATAAGAAGAGATACATTAATTAACTGGGACACTAATGACCCTGTTCTTCTCGATGGTGAATTTGGATATGTGACCGATACAGGTGAATTTAAAATAGGAAATGGAATAGATCCTTTTTCTTCTTTAGGTTATTCTGTAATAGGAATTACAGGTCCTACCGGATCTATAGGAGAAACCGGGGGTACTGGAAATTCTGGCCCTACTGGAGAAATAGGTCCTACCGGTTCCCAAGGGGTCGTGGGAGTTACTGGACCGACTGGGCCACAAGGAGACATCGGACCTACTGGACCCCAAGGAAACATCGGACCTACTGGACCGCAAGGTAATATTGGTCCGACTGGGACTTCTTCTTATAAAGTTTATTCGGCATTAATTACCCAAACAAGTACTAACGCACCAACAGTAACGATTTTAGAAAATACTTTAGGGTATATCCCTTCCTTAACTAGATCCCTTACCGGAATTTATTCTATCGGGGTTACGTCTAGTTCTCTTAATTTTTCATATTTTATTAATAATAATAATACGAATGAAAATGTAATTATGAGGATGAGCACTTCTTTTAATCTGGGGACATATAGTTTTTCTATCATTACAAAAAACTCTGGGTCTAATACCGATTCTTTGCTTAATAATACACCAATAGAAATTAGGATTTATAACTAATAATTTTATCAATAATTAGGAAACTATTTTTACAAAATCGATATAATAAATAAAAAATATGTCAGAAGAAATTAAAATAAACGAAGAACTATTTTCAGAAATTGAAAAATTAAAAAGCGAACTAACCGAAAATGTAATTAAAATAGGAAGATTGAGAATTGAAATTTCTTTATATGAAAAAGATCTTCATCTTATGAATCTACAATTGGAAAATCTTTGTGGAGATGCAGAAAAAATTAGATCTACTGAGATGGAACTTAAGAAGAGATTAGACGAAGAATATGGCCCTTGCGAATATAATTTCGAAACGGGAACCGTAAGAAAATTATAATTTAGAAGTCATCTGTTCCGCTTCGGATATATAAAAATAAATAGCGGACATGAATTTTTATCCACAGGACAAATTTCCAAAAAAAGGAACACCAGTATATAACGGAAACGGAGAACAATACAATTTATCCGATCCTAGATATTCTTATCAGGACGGACTACAAAATACACAAAAATATAAAGATAGTTCTACTGGAAATCTTTATTCCACGATAGATTCTGCTTTAGCAAGAGCTAAACAAATCGGATGTGAAGGGTATCACCAAGTAACCGAAAATGGAATTTCCTATTATAAACCATGCTCAACCTCTAATGAATATGATTTAAGAATAGAACAATTAGAAAGTTCTCTTAATTTTACTTACATTGGAAATTATAGGGTTCTTACATGGGATACCCCTTTTGAAAGAGCTTCTTCTTATAATGGGTGGATAATAAATACCCTTAATAGCATTAATGATGGACCAGCTTTAGATTCCGAAGATATATCTATAGAATTTAGGTATTCTATAGACGGAAAAACTTGGTCTCTTTGGGAAAATGTCGGGACTGCATTAAACGGGTTAACTAATAATTTTTCAGAAATCTATCAAATCCTATTAGACCCAAATAATAAATTTTATCCCGAATTCCGATTTACTTCAATATTAAAAAATCCGGATGGAACTTTTATAGAGATACCGGATTCACCTATGGATTCTAATATAGTTATAACAGATTTTCAATTGGATATAACATATGCAGACCCAGCAGAAACTCCTATCGTATACCCTTCTCCTATATGCTCAAATGAAATATCAAAAAGACCTGTAATATTTTCGGATTGTAAATTTACTTTTAGACCTTATAATGTAAATAAGGCTGTTAATTTATATAACGATTTAAGTTATATGGTTAATAATATATTTGGTTTTGATGTTAATTATTATTCGGTCCAGCCTCAAGCAAGGGGAAGAGATGTATCCCTTAGAGAATATACTTTATTCGATGTGGTAGATGAAAAATGTGTTAAGGTGATGGTTCCTAGTAATCAATTCCCCGATAATAAAATAAATTTTGATCCTTTTGGTTTACAATTCGAAGAGCCTTTTGAGATTCATATAGATAAAAGGTATTTCGAACAAAATTTTGGAAAAGGATCCCAACCTAGAAAAAGAGATATAATTTATTTTCCGCTAACCAATAGAATATATGAAATAAATTCGATGTATCTTTTTAGAGATTTCATGTATTCTCCTGTCTATTTTAAAATAGAACTTAAAAAATATCAGCCTAAGAGCAATACTTATTATCAAGATCCTGCATACAAAGAAGAATTAGAGGGAATAGCTTTAACCACAGAATCTTTATTCGGAGAAGAAATATCTGCAGAAGAGAAAAAAATAGCAAAACCGCAGCAATACGGAACTATAAATACCTTAAGTCAAGATCCGGTAAGATCCTACATATATAAAGATTTATCGATAGTAGGATATGACCTTAATAATAACTGGACTATAGTTTTCAATCATTACTATGATCTTTCTTCGGCATTCAATTACGTACCAGAATTTACTACGGAAATAGGAAGTTACCGAAATGCCATAAGATATAAAGAACTTCCTAAATTTTCTTCAGGCGAAGAACTTTCGTATACTTGTTGGTTTTCTATGAGGAATGTTTATAACACCCAGAGTCTTTCTAATAATTCTTATCCTATAAGAAATCTTACTCTAGTTTCTAGTACAGATGACGCAATAACTTTTTCATCTGCTCCAGCTAAGCACGGATTATCTACTTGGACATCTTATGGAAATAACCCAGAAGGCTATGTTTCTATATCCGGAGATGAATCCCATACTGGAGGATATAAAGTTCTCGATGTTATTGACGATTTTACTTTTATTATAGAAAATAAATCTACCACTTTTTCCCAAGTTCCGATAACGTGGAAAATGCAAAAAGCACAAAGCAGGAATTTATTAGACGGCCTATATGAAGTTGAAGGAGATACATACGGGATAAGAATAGACATAGTTCATTCTGGAGTAGTAGATGATAAAGGGGTTAATTTTTTAAACATAGGAAGTTTTTTAGTTAGGATAAACGATTCCGAATTTAATTCAACCCTTCAATTTATTCCTTCATATTCTGAATGGTATGGATTAGTCTTTAATCTTTCCAATAAATATAAGCAAATATCTATAAATGGATGGTCGATGAGTTTTAATCCTGAAGATACATTAGATCAAAGCTCAAGTTTAATTTCCGTTCATCAAGATCTTAGAAGTTTTACCTCCAATTTTGTATTTAATGCACCTCCGAATCCTGAGCCTAGCTATTTAGCTCATTCAGATAGCTATTTTGAATTGGGGGGTTCCGGGGGAATTATAATAGAATCTCAATTAGATTATATCCCTGGACAATATATTAATATTTATAAGAGTGGTAGTAATTATCAAACGTCAGAAATAATATCATATAATACTGCTACTGGATCTTTGGCATTTGATGACCCAACGACTATAATAGGATCTACAGGATCTACGGGAAATAGCTGGATAGTTAACCTAACAGACGATCCTTTTTATGGAACGGATAATAACACATATAAAATATGGACTGGCCCTATATACCTAAGTAATATAAGATTATTTAAAAATATGATAGATATAGATGTACAATCTACCGTATTGAACCAAAATATAGTTAGAGATGAACAGAATGCCCATATAATTGACAACTGTAAACCTCTATTAGGATTGCCTAAATTTGCAAGAAATAGATAATTTATGCCTAGAAGAAAACCGAAACCGGAAAAAGTCATAGAAGAAAAAATAAAAGAAAATCTAGATTCTATAATCATGGAAGAATCTTTAGATTCTGTTATAGATGCTAATACAACAGATCTTCCAAGATTAAAATCTACAGATTTAATGGATTATAATGAGGAAAAATCCACTGCTTTTACCGAAGCTAAAAACCTACTAGATTCTCTTACTAATTTCTACGTTGATCCGGATAAAATGGGAAGCGCAGATCATCTTGAGGAAAAGAAAAAAATGGATGCTATAAATCTTTCTGCTATGATGTTTCAGCTAAAATCTGCACAACACGCAATAACTAAAATATTAGAAGAAATAGAGTTAGGAAATACTCATCCTAGACTTTTTGAAGTTCTTGGTCAATTACAATCTCAAATTATGCAAATGCCCAAAGATTACCAGACATATATGGATAAAATGGAACAGGGATACAAAAGATTAAGAAATGAAATAGATCAGAAGAACCACGTTAATGGGATTTCAATGGAAAAATCTCAGGAAGGAGATCTTTATATACCGTCAAATTCCTCTTCTGAATCCGGAACCATAAAAAGTAGGGGGACTAAAAATATGATGGAAGGTCTAAGAGAACTCTTGGGAGGAGAAATTGAAGACGTAAAACCTTTAGAAATAGACGAGGAAAAAATAAAAGGGATGGACCCTAGCACAGTTGTAAATGCAAGATATAAAAAAATAATTGATGTTGACAGAGTATCATCAGACGACCAAGAATCTGAAGATGAATACACTTTAGACGATGATCTATTCTAAACCAATTCTATGGCAGAGAATAAACAAAATCAGGAAACCCAGGACGAAAGTAATTATTGGTCCACAGAAAGGGTAAATGAGCTGATGCGAAAAGCTGACGAAGAAGGACTAGATTTTAAAAGTGTAGATAATCCTTTTCATGACAATAATCCTGAATTTAAAAGAGCAAATATATTATTCGAATACACGAAAGAAGAACTTATAGAAATAAAAAAATGTGCAGAAGATGTAATTTATTTCTCTAAGTACTGTCAGGTAATGACTGATACCGGTCTTAATTATATTAAATTAAGAGATTACCAAGGATCAGTTTTAAAAGAATATCAAGACAATAGATTTAATATATTTTTAGCTCCCAGGCAGGTAGGTAAATCTATCACTTCCTCTATAATTTTGGTTTGGTACCTTCTTTTCAATCACGATAAGAATGCGATGATTCTCGCGAACGTGGGAGACACCGCGGAAGAGTTAATGGATAAGATAAAACACATAATAAAAGGTCTTCCATTCTTCCTTAAACCTGGTATGCAAGTTAATAACGTGATGTCCATGAGATTTGATAACGGATGTAGAATTCTAGCTAAAACCACCACTAAAACATCAGGTATTGGTTTTACTATCCACTTCCTATATATGGATGAGTTTGCTCATATTAACCCTAACTTTATAGAAGCTTTCTTTAGATCAACATACCCTACAGTATCTTCTTCTAAAGTTTCTAGAATTATAATAACTTCTACCCCTAACGGAATGAATAAATTCTATGAAATTTATCAGTTAGCTTTAGAAGGAAAAAATAGTTTTAACCCAATAAGAGTAGATTGGTGGCAAGTACCAGGAAGAGATGAAGAATGGAGACAGAAAGAGATTGCTAACCTAGGTAGTGAAGAACTTTTTAATCAGGAATATGGTAATCAATTTTTAAGTTCTTCTACTCTTCTATTAGGTTCTAATGAATTAAAAAAAATTAAAAAAAACGAATCCGAATTTTTCTGGAGAGAAATAGAATGTTTACATGATACCGAAATAAGTTACGAAAATTTAATATGGCATCCAAAATTTAATTTAGATGAATGCGATCAAGTAGGCAAAAGATTTGTTTTTTCCATAGATCTTAGTGAAGGCAATAAAGGAGATTATACGGTACTAAACATCTTTAAAGTTTCACCTCTTCCTAAAAATGTGATAGAAAAAATAAATGATTTCGAGGATGAATCCGATTTTTTTAGCTTAATCCAAGTTGGATTATTTAGGGAAAATAATATAAATCTAGAGGATTTTATAAAGATGGTTACTATATTAATCCTTAAAGTTTTTTCGGAGGATAGGGTTAAAATAGCTTTAGAAATGAATTATAAAGGAGATATGTTTTATGAAAAATTAATATCCAAGGATGATTTTTACGATGAAATGTTTCTTTTTACTAAGCATACCGAGAATGCTAGAATAGCTAAGCCCGGTATAAAATATAATGAAAAAATAAAAATGAAATACTGTGAATTACTTAGATCTTTAGTAAGGAGAGATAGGATAATAATAACAGAAAAAAAATATACAGTACTTGAGTTATTTACTTTTGGTCTTAATTCTAGAGGAACCTATTCTGCACAAAGCGGTCACGACGATGTTGCTATGACTCTAGTTAATCTTTCTGGACTTTTTGACGGATACGATTTTGGACAGATGGTAGGAGAACTTTTTGATGAATTGGAAGATAACGATTATAAAAACATAATAATAAATAAAATAGAAGGAATATCTTCTTCAGAATTTGATCCGGAAACAGGATCTAAAAATATTTACGTAACTAAAGAAGGTAAAAGTTATAAGGATTTTAGCGGTTTGATTTGATTTTGTTATATTTCCGAGGAAATTGAAATCAAATACGATATATACACTGACTAAAAATATATTTTTATAATGGCAAGTAAAATTAAAATCGACTACTCTCAGTTTAAAGCTTCTGGAGTTTATACATTGGAGTTTGACGCTTCCCAAAATGTTATACTAACATCTCAAACAATTCGTTTAGTTGTAGGATTCTCTAATGTTGGTCCTTTCAACACTCCGGTTTATATACCGGATGCTACGACAATGATCGCTATATTTGGAGACATAGATAGATCCCTAGAAAATAAAGGGTCTTTCTTCCACAGATCAGTTTTTACTTGTTTGAGCCAGGGACCTGTTTTTGCGTTGAATCTTCTTAAATTAAATGATGATGAATCCAGTGCATCCCCAGACGAAGTTACATACAAATCTTTTTCCTTAGACACCGAACAATACAATGGGGTAGTTACTGAAAGATTATATTCTTCTTATTACAATAAAGAAAGATTCTGGTTTCCGGATCCTGAATATTTTCTAGCTACTTTAAGTGTAGCTGACCAAGGAAAATTATTCAACTTGACTAATCTGGGAAAAAGCCCTATGAGTATTATAGTTAGAAAATCTACAGATTCTAATACTCCTTTATTAGGGTTTAATATATTTGCAATCGACTGGTATGGGGCAAATAACGTTCCTTCTTTTATGCACCCTTATGATTACATTTCAGATTATTTTATTGATGTAATTGCAGTTTCCGGAGATTGGACAAATTATCAAGCTTTATCTTTGGATCCTAAGTGGAGCTCATATTTTACAAATAATGGTTTTGTAAAAAGTCAAATTGATAATTTCTTAGCTAACCAAGATGTAAATATAGTAACCTCGGTTACTGGATGTATTATTCCTGATTTCGTAGATCTTAATGGAAATAACCAATATATCCAAACTTTAGTAAACCAGAACACCCCTTCAACAGGTTTATTCTGTGCTATAGACGAGCAAGCTTTTGACGATATATGCAATAGCCCATATAAAATAGATCTAGTAGGTAATCACCTAATAGATGAGCTTAGCGGAAATAGAGATCTGGCAACTCCTAGAATTAAATTTTTAAGCTACGATCAAGTTCTAGTTGCAGATTATTTATACACCCAAAATGTTGTAGGAGTTACAGGATCGGCTGCTTTTCCTCCAATTACGCCAGCAGGTGCAACTGTTTTTACGACAGGAGCTAAAGTTGGTACTTTATTCTCTTTGACCCCGGGTGTTACCGGAGCAACTGCAGGTATTATCTATCAATCCTTTGCAGCTTATAATTCTAATTCTTACGACGGGGGATTACACTATTTAGAAACTTCAGGTATTACAGGAGCAACTGGGGGTATATCCTCTGCTTCACAAAAAACCTTATTAAAAGAATTTTTAACGGTAAACTCTTCGAACGATCAGAAATTTATTCTTGGGGTTGTTCAGGGAATTGCAGGTTTAACTGGATCATTAATAAATCAATATCAAGAAGGGGATTTAGTTAAACTTAAAATAACTGGGACCACAGAGGTTAGCGGCGAATTAAGAATAATATTTAGCCATCCTTTGGATACAGCTTCTTACAGAGCTCAGGGAATAAGTGTAAGTCCTACATACAATTTAACATCTTATAATACTGGAGCTTCTGGAAGTAATAGACCTTTTTATACAAATTCTTATCAATTTGGTAATTCTGATTATCTGGATATAGTTAGTGTTTCTACTCCTAGCGGAGTAACTGGTCCGAATGCGCCTCTTGGTGTATCTAATGTCTTATTAGGATACAATGCATCTGATCTTTATCAAGATAATAAATATAATGAAATTGTTGATGGCGATCTTATATGGCTGAATGATGATGGATCTTCAATTCAGTACGTAGGATTCCAACAAACCGTAGATAGAGATCGATTCGATCTAGTTTACACTAGAGCATTTACAAATGTTTCTAGAAACAATACGACAATTACGAATATAGCTACATTCGGAGGAGGGGTAAATCCATCTTATGCTTCTGATAATTCGGGACTTCCAGTATCAGATCAAAAAATAGATATAATCTCCCAAGCAGGAGGAATATCAGAATATGTAGACGTAACACAAATAAATTCCACAACATTCAATGTTAGTGAAGATGCTAACGGAAATGTTCCTTTTTCGGTAGGAGATTTAATAGTATCTATGGATCTTGATATATGTGTTCCTCCGTCAGGAAATCAGCAAAGCAGATTAGGCAAGATTACTACAGTAGCATCAACAACTACTTCCGGCGTATATAGAGTAATATGCGCAAGACCAGTTCTTTATTATTCTGGACTTACTAGCGAAAGAGTACAGAAATTCAAATCTATACCTGAATTTACTACATCTTTTGATTTTACATATCTTTCAGGATTTACAATGAAAGAATCTCATAGACCTAACGGTACTGATGCTAGAGTTTCTGAAATATTAGATGTAATGTTCGATACTAATATAGCTAAAACTTTAGCAGCTAAAGATATAATTAGCTTTAGATATATCGTAGATACATTCTCTGGACAAATCCTACCTAATTCTAAATACCAATTAAGTTTACTTGCTAAAAACAGACAGCAGGCAATGGCATTAATCAATGCTCCTTCGATTACCCAATTTAGAAATAGTGTAGATCCTAGATTTACAGACGCACCTACTGCAGTAAATCCTTTTCCGGCTTTACAAACTAGATATATTGCAGACGGAGGTAATCTATCTTTGAATCCTTCTTATACATTCAGTTTACCTACTGAAGATGATGGATCTAAATTCTGTGGATTCTTCTCTCCTTATATTACGATTAGAGAATCTAACAGAAATATAAATGTACCGCCAGCAGCTTTTGTTTCTAATAACTACGTTAGAAAATTCTCAGCAGGAGAACCATATGCTATAGTTGCAGGACAAAAGAGAGGAGTTCTTTCTGGAGGAACTATAGTAGGAGTTGAATACGATTTCACTGACGAGGATAGAGGAAATTTAGAACCTTTCGGAATAAACCCTATCATCAAAAGAACAGGAATAGGTGTTGTTATATTTGGTAATCAAACAGCATACCAAACAGTAAATTCAGCATTTAATCTTCTTCATGTAAGAGATCTGTTAATTTCGGTTGAGACCGATGTTCAATCAATACTTGCTAACTATTTATTTGATTTTAACGAGGATTCAATCAGACTTGAAATTAAAACTTTAGTAGATAATTATTTAGATGGAGTTCAATCAGGGGGTGGAATCTATGCTTACCAAACTATTATGGATACTTCTAATAATACTCCAGCTATCATAGATATGAACATGGGTATTATAGATATTATTATAGAACCAGCTAGAGGAATTCAGAAATTTATAAATAGAATTACTGTTACCAGAACTGGAGGTATTGCTTCTGGAGGATTTGTTCAATTTGTTTAATTGAATTAATTTTTTGGATTTTTTAGAAATTAGATAAATATACTAAAAAACATTATGGCAGGACTACCACATTTCTCAAATTCACAGGCTTCGTTAAATAAGTACGAACCTGTTTACCTTAACCAATTCGAGGCACAAATAACTTGTCCTAATGGCGTAGGCGGAGGAAGTCTATTGATAGAACACGTAACCAAAGTTAGTGGTTTATCCGTAGATAAAAATCCAGGATTAGCTACCCAGAAATATAAGTTTGCTAAAAGAAACTACGCAGGAGCTAAACCTTCTGAAACCACAATGAACGTTAGTATTTCATTTACGGTCAACCTAAACGATGCTAACTCTATGTATATCTTTAAAACCCTTAGACAATGGTCAGATTTGATCTACAATCCCTTAACGGGTGCTATGGGTCTTAAGAAAGATTATACTGGAAATATTTTAATTTCTATCTTTAATAAACAAGGGGATGTCTATAGAAGAATTAATTGTAGAGATGTATTCCCTGTAAAAGCTCTTCCTGAAATGGGATTGAATTATACCGACGAGGGAATATACACAATTAATGACATGGAATTTGCTGTTGATTATTGGGATGATTTATTTTTATAATTTTTAATTAATATGGCTGGACTTCCACATTTTAGTAATTCAGTAGCTTCTAGAAATAACTACGAACCTGTTTATCTTAACCAATTCGAGGTTATAATAAATCCTCCTGCAGGAATTCCACTTGCTGCTCAAAGATTTAAAGGAGAAGGAATCTTGGCTCAAGGGATTAAAAGTCTTTCCGGATTGGCTGTTGACATTGCTCCTTCTGCAACTATAGATCAAAATTATAAGTTTGCTACTAGAAGATATGCTGGAGGAGAACCTTCGACCACAGATATGACGGTATCTATGGAGTTTGAGGTTAACTTAAATCCAGAAAGTAATTCAATGGAAGTATATAAAATTCTTAGACAGTGGTCAGATCTTATATACAATCCTCTTACCGGAGCTATGGGTCTTAAAAAGGATTATGTAGGGTCTATGGTTATTTCTATATTCAATAAAAGAGGTGACGTATTTAGAAGAGTATCTATTCCTTCTTGTTTTCCTTCTGAAGCTATTCCTGCAATGGACTTAGATTATGAGCAAGCATCTAATTATAGCATATCTCTTTCTTGGATATGTGATTACTGGACTGATACGTTCTTATAATTTTTTAAAATAAAAATATTTTAAAAAAAGAGACATAAATTTGTCTCTTTTTTTGTGTTTTGTTATATAATATAAATAACACAAATTATGGATAACATACTAGGAATATCGCCAGAAGAATTATTAAGAAGTAAAGAATTAGCCGGAGGATTAGAATACGATCCTATTGTTCCTTCTCCGCAAAAAGAAGAAACCCCTTCTGGAATTTCTACCGAAGTAAAAGAAGAAATACAAGAACCTATTCTTCCCGTTGAAAAAAAAGAAGAACCCCAACCTGCTATTCAAATACCAAAAAGAGAAGAATACGTTACTCCTCCTTCGCAAGAAGTAAAAAAAGATGCAGTTTTTGAAGTGCACTGGAAAAATTTACCAACACACCTTTTACCTTCGAAAGGATTATTTTACCCTGAAGGAACAAGAATGGCGATAAGACCTTGCGATGTCAAAGAGATAAGACATTTTTCTACTATAGATGAAGATGATTCTCTGGATATAGAAAGAAAGTTATCATTTATCCTAGAAAGATGCTTAAGAATAGATTTCCCCGGGGAAGGGGTTGTTAGTTATAAAGATCTAAAACAAGAAGATAGATTTTATATAATAATGGCAATAAGGGATCTTACTTTTCTCAGAGGAGAAAATTCTTTAATGCTTGTACCTAATAAAAAATGTGAAAATACTAAGGATTGTAAAACCATAGAAGGATTTGAATTAAGATCGGGAAATCTTTCTTCTTATGAGCTGGAAGAAGAAATATTAAAAAGATACAATCCTCAAACCAGATCTTTTATTTTTACACTAAAAAATGAAGAAAAATCTTTTGAAATGTTTGTTCCTACTATAGGAGTTACCCAATCTCTTTCTGATTTTGTTTCTATATGTTCTAGGAGAAATATTGAGATAGAAGATGGATTTTTAGAAATTGCACCATTTATTATCTCTGAATGGAGAGGATTAAATTTCGATTCAGTATTAGATATAATGAAAAGAACTTCTAATGAATGGAATAAAAAAGAATTCAGCCTTCTTTACCAGATATCAGAGAAAATAAAAATAGGAACTAAAACAGAAGCAAAACAAAAATGTCAAGTTTGCGGTGAGGGGGAGGTCACCGCGCAAATTACCTTTCCCGGAGGGATCAGATCTCTTTTCCTTATTTCAGATATCTTTAGAGAACTACTTTGATATAAAATTTAGACTATGGAGAGAACATGGGATAGATCCAGTGTTCTTAGAAGATCTACCTTTTTACGAGTATCAATTATGGATAGAAAAAATTAATCAATCTATTGAAATTGAATCCCAAGAAGATATGGAATCTAAAGGATTCAAACAAGTATTTAGTCTTAAGAAATAGTTAATTCTATTCCTTGATATATAGAGCATGGATCTGAATAAAAAACTTATAGATCAGCTATCCGATCTAAGCAGGAATATAAAATCCCTTACCTCAGAGGTAAAAGAAAATAAAAATGTGGTTTCTGCAGAGAATGCTAATGCTCAGAAAGAATCACCAAAAGAAGAATCAGGGAAAAAAGAATCTACAGAGGATCAAAATAAAAATTTTCTAAAATCCTTAGAAGGAATATTCCAGAAGGGGATAGGAGAAATATCTAAATCTAATTTAGAATCTAATAGTCTAATCAAAGGAGCCCTGGGATCAGTACAAGGAAAAGGTCTAGAATCTGCTTTAGGGGCGATATCCCCATTAAAGGATAAAGCTTTAGAATCTATAACTTCTAATGTTAAAGTACCTAAGGCCGTTAGCGGATTATTAGGGAAAATTCCTAAATTTGCTACAGGAGGAATCATGGATGAAGACGGTTTAGCTCTAGTCGGAGAGAAAGGTCCCGAAGTAGTTAAATTGGATAAAGGGTCAGAAGTTATTTCTAATTCAAAATCTACTGAACTTTTAAAGAAAGAAACAGCTCCAGAAAAGACCGTCGATCAAACTTTAGCAACCCAAAAAGGACCTACATCAAAACAGATAGAAAGATATAAAAAATATCTTTTGTGGCAAGACCCCGAATGGTTTAATTTGTATCCGGATGAATTGGAATATGAAGTTGATGATTGGATTCATTCCATGAGATACCATAATCCAGCAACGGTAGATAGTTTAATGGAGGGGATGGAAGAAGGAGATACATTTACCAAAGAAGACGTGGCTAAATTGTCTATTCCTGTGAATAAGGTTCCTGAAGCTAAACAAGAGCCAGAAGAAATTAGTAAAAAAGATCAAAGGAAAAAAGAAAAAGAAGAAAAAAGAAAAGCCAAAGAGGAAAAAAGAAAAGCAGAGGATTTATTAAAATCAGAAATTAAACCGCAGGAAGAGAAAGAAAAATCTTCTTTACTAGATAAAGGTAAAAGTTTTCTAAAAGAAAAAGGAGTTGGAGAAAAAGGTAAAAATCTACTATTTTCTAAAGGAAAAGATATATTAACGGGAAAGACCTCATTGTCCGATATGGCAAAAAATCCAGCTTCTTTGCTAGGGGACAAAAGCCAATTATTAGGAAAGGGAATGGGTGCTGCTACTTCTCTGCTCTCGAATAAAGGTTTAAGAGAAAAAGCTACGGATAAATTAAAAGGACTTAAAAAAGAAAAAGGCGAAGAAAAATCCTCGATGTCTACTGAATCCCCCGAACTCAAAAAAATTCAACCAAAAGAGGTCAAAGCTGAAGAAGTAAAAGAAACACCGAAAAAAGAAGAAACGCCAAAAGAGAAAGCTTCAGTAAAAAAAGAAATTACTAAAACCGAAGAATCTACTCCTACAAAATCAGAGACCGCAAATACATCAAAGGCATCTGAAGGAGGAAAATCAGAATCGATAGGGGTTACTGATTTAGATGATATAAAAGCTCTTTTAGGGAAGATGGTTTCTCTATTAGAAGGTCCACTTTCTATAGAATCTATGGATTCTCCTTTTAGACCGGATTCTAGAAGATTTTAATCTTTTAACGGTTTTAATTTTTTTACTACAAAAAAATTCGTATATTTATCCCGTATGAATAAAAACTACGAAGAGAAAATTACAGAAGACCCCATATGTAATTATCTAAAAGATAATTCTGAATTAATCTTCCTAGAATATTATGCCATAAAAAAAGATTCTATAGAATTTAAAATGGATAAGGAATCTAAGGAAACAAGATCCGATCTCATATATCTAAAAATGGCTAATACCTGGGGGACTTCTTCTCACTGTAAAAGAATGAAAGTCGGATGTCTCGTTGTAAAAGACAAATCCATAATATCGGATGGATATAACGGATCCCCTTCTGGATTTCCTAATGTATGCGAAAGCGAAGAAATGATTACCCTCCCGTACGTACTTCATGCGGAGGCGAATGCAATAACAAAATTAGCCAAAAGTACTCAAAGTTCAATAGGAGCAACAATGTATGTAACCCTTTCCCCGTGTTTCGAATGTGCTAAATTAATAATACAATCGGGGATAAAAAGAATAGTTTTCTGTGACGTTTACAGAAATACCGATCCCTTAATTTTTCTATCTGAAGGAGGAATAGAAATAACAAGAATAAGTTCTAAATACTTATTTGATATCTAGTAAATTTTTAAATTCTATAAACAATAAAGTAAATTTTTCATGAAGAGACAAAACAACATTCAATTTTTAGCAGAATCTTTTATTGAGACCAAAAGCTCAAAATCCTTTAAAAACCTATACGAAAGACTAAAACCCGGAATAACAAATCACTGTTACCTTATACTTAAAAGCCAAGAACTTGCAGAGGATGCTTTTTCTAATACGATGACTAAGATATGGCAAAAGATACATCAGTATGATAAGGATAGAGCTAATTTTTCTACCTGGACTTATAATATAGCTAGAAATGAATCCCTATTAATTCTTAAAACCGGAAAAAGATTCTTTTCCCACAGCGACGAGGAAATGGAATATTTTTCTAATAAATCTACGATAGGAGACTTAGGCGGACAATATTTTATGGAAGAAGATCCTGCATATTCTTTTTTATTCGAAGATAAAAATATAGATACAGTATACGAATCCGTTTTAGAAGAGATAAGAGAACTTCCTGAAATCTACAGAGAAATAATGGTAGATAGAGAAATAAACGGAATGAAATATAAAGACATTGCAGAAAAATACGGGATAAAGAAAAGATCTATTGCTACAAGAATTAGAAGAGCAAGAGCAAGGATTAGAAAAAAAATGGACCCGAAACAAACTGTGAAGAAGAAAGTAAAATAATTATGTTTAAGATTCTAAAAGTAATAAAAGAAATTAGGCTTTACCGCGAGTACAGGAAAATAATTCGTAACGAAGAATTAAATTCTCCTAGATGGTCAAGAGCAAATCTTAGGAGAGATTGGGTCTATAGAATTTATACTGTTATAAATCTTCCTCCACAGGTTACTATGTCTCCTGATTTCCCAGAAGACTCTAAACCTTCTTTTGTTATATCAGAGCTTAAACCTGTAAATGAATATTTAAAATATCTTAATCTGGAAGAATTACTGACTATGGGAATTGAACCTATAGAAGGAACCCAGAATAATTCCTGGTTAATAGTTTATCAATTTTTATTTAGGCAATTAAGCTGGCTTTGGATTTTTTCTTTTCTAGTTCAAATTACCCTTATAATTCTTCTTATTGCTTATTGGCCTTTATTAATAAGTTTCTTTTGATGATATTTACCAGAAATAAGGAATACGATCCCAGACTTATAGAATATAAAAAAGAACTAGATCTTAAATTGGCTTTTTTTAAAGATGAAAATTTTAGATTCGAGGAGAAAGCCCATGTTTATACATATTCAGGAAAGAAATTCGATTCGGTTACTACTCTATTGAAAGTATTTAAAAAACCATTCGACAAAGAGTATTGGTCCAGGGAAAAAGGAAAAGAAAGAGGAGTAGATCCTTCTGTTATATTAAATGAATGGGATGCAAAATCTCAAGTTTCTATGGATCTCGGTACAAAAGTTCATAAATTTATAGAAGACTTTTTAAGTGGTTTAGATCCGGAATTAAATGACGATGAAGATCCTATTTATAAGAGTAGAATTTATAAATTTATTTATGTCTATGAAAATAGACTTAAATTTCTTTTACCCCTAGAATCTGAGCTTAGGATATTTTGTAGAAAATGGAGATTAGCAGGAACTATAGATCAGCCTTTTCTTTATTTTGATCCTAAATTTCCCAATCCTTTTTTAATACTAGGAGATTGGAAAACTAATGGGGATTTTACCCATGATGATCATCCTAAAGGAAGATATAATAAATTGCTTAGACCTTTTAATTCACTCTATCAAAATCATCTAAATGAATATTCTATACAGATAAGTATGTATAGGCTAATGCTTTATGAGGAATTAGGAATAGAGACTCAAGATGGATTTCTTTGTCACATAGGACCTGATGAGCCGGCTAAACTCTATAAGTGTAAGGATCTAAGAGAACCTTTAAAAGCCTATTTGGATCATAATAGAAATGATTTGGATATTTTCGATATTTAAATGAAACATTTCTAATATATTTCGTATAATTTAAAAATAAAATAAAAAATGGCAAAAAAAGAATCTACACCTTTGAATTTAAATTCTAACAATTTACCCGGGGGATCTTCTCAGATCGATTTTAATGACACAGAAATCAATGTTTCTGTAGATCAGGAATTGGTTAATTCTTTACAGAAAGAATTGGAAGACAGAAGAAAAGAAAATAGAGAAAAATTATATGCTATCTCTATGAATGAATCTTTATTAAGAAGATATGAAGAATTCGTTAAAGAAAAAGCAGAATGGAACTCTACGGAAGCTTTAGGAGTTGTTGAAGTTTATAAACAAATCCAAAGGATTAAATCCGAAAAAATTAAAGATAATGTAATCTATATGGGAGCTCTTCCTGTAGAAGCAACCCATTATTTCTTAAACAAAGTTAAAGGATTTGGAGTTGAAGATGCTAACAATTTTATCGAATTGTATAGATCTTTTGACCAAGTTCTTAAAGATGTTAAAACTGATAATCAGATCGTACAAGATTTAGAAAAGAAACTTTCTGCTGCTATGCAAGGAATTTCTTTAGGTTAGTTTTTTCTTTTATAATTCAGTTAAGCCAAGGAGATAATCTTCTTGGCTTTTTTAATGTTATAAGGATAGATATATATAAAAAAAATAAATTATGAAAACGATAGAAAAAATTAAAAATTATTCCTGGGCTATTACTTTGTTACTTGTTCTTTTTATTTTAATGAGACAATGCGGAGTTAATAGAGATATAGATAGAATGGAAAAATCTGTAAAATCTATAAACAATAAAGTAGATTCTTTAGAAATCCCAAATAAAGAAGAAATAAGAAAAGAAATGAACGAAACCATGTTTAATTTTCTTATTTATGAAGATGATTTCGATAAAGGAAAAGCTTCTCTTTCCGATATAAAATCTAAAATAAATACTCAAAAATAATTTCTATGAAAAATAAAGGAATTCATTTATTTATAATATCAACCTTTGTTTTACTTTATTTGGTAGTTTCCGTTATATCAACTATACACGTAGTAGATTTTTTTGAGATAACAAACCCTAAATGGCTTTCTATATTTTTGGCTATAGCTTTTGAAATAGGAGCAGCAGCTTCTTTAGCTTCTATTATAGTTTTGGATAAAATGAATAAATTTATTGTATGGTCTTTATTTTTTGTTTTGACAGCAATGCAAGCAATAGGTAACACCTATTTTGCATATACTCACTTATCCGATTTTACCGCGTGGAGTGAATTGTTTGGCCTTTCTGAAGAAGATCCTATATTTCAGAAAAGAATCCTTGCCGTAATAAGTGGGGCTATTCTCCCTTTAGTCTCTTTAGGCTTTATAAAAGCTTTAGTTGATTATATTAGACCTGATGATAATTCTACTGAAGAAAAAAACCAAAAAACTATTACGGAATCCGAAGAAAAAATAAAAACAATATCCGAAATAGAGGAAAAGGAAGATTCTTCGGAAATAGGAGTATCCCCAGAGAATCCAAGGAGATTAAAAGATACTATTTATTATGATTTAGATCCAACAAAAATAACTTAAAATGTCAAATTCGAACGACGAAATACTAAATATAGACGGGGGAAGTTCGTTAAGCCCCGGAGATGAAATTTCAGGGGGAGATTCCCAATATCCTCTAAGTCCCCAGGAAGCTGGATCTACAGGGGGATTCCTTACCAACTACACTAATATTGCTTTAATCGCCAAAGATCTAAAAAGAATTAATGCAACTTTTAGAAGATTCAACGATCAGCCCAAAGTTAAATTCATAAAAGAATATTATTCGGTGGTAAGAAAAGAAGAAACGATGGATAAAATTTCTCTTGCAGAATTTTTTCATCCTCTCCAATCTTTTTCTGAATACCAAAAACAAACTGTAATAATAGATCCTTTAACTACCATAAATCTAGACCCTTCTTCCTTTTATTCTACCGAAGGAGAGGTTTCGCTTCTTGTAGTAAAAGCAGAATATCTTCCGGAAGCAGAAGCTAATGAAAAAATAATATTTTGGGATTATGGAGATACCCCAAGAAAAATAATGGGATCCATAATGATATTATCAGGAGCTATAAAAAATGGAGCTTCCTGGCACGGATGGGATATAGATCCTTTTTCGGACTATTCCCATAGTACACCTCCTGATATAAACGAAGGAGGTATATCATTTACTAATCCGACACAAAAAACAGTAAAATTAATAATATTAACAGCTAACTAATGGCAACTAGACCTATAACCTGTCCGTACGATGAAGATTCGGGATTTAGATTCAATAGAGGATATTTGGTCCTAGATACTCCTTCTACCAACTACCCCGAAAAGTTTATAAGATTTGATGATATGTTTGAAGAAGTAACTTCATATTCAAAACTTAGAATAAATTTAACTCCTTCTTCTTGTTATCTTTTAAGTCAAACCGATATTTCAGATTCGGAAGGTTTTGTTTCTTTCATTCTTGTAAAATCAACATTTCCCGATAGCACTCTAGAAACCAGAAAATATTTAACCTGGGAATATCAATCCGGGATTTATAATATGGGAAAAATCATGATATTAACTGGACCAAATATCACAGATTTTTCTTCCGAGAGCGCTGGATGGAATATATCTCAGCCCGGAACAGTTTATAACGACGGCGGAATAATATTCTGTAACCCGCATTCTGATATTACAATTAAATTAGAAATTCTTATTGCAAGATAATAAATTCTAATTTTTTTATTTTCGAAAAGATATATAGATCACACTTAAATAGACAAAAAATGGATTTCGTAAATCAAATTAAAAAATTAAAAGATCTAACAAAATCTCCTAAGGTTAGAGAATTATGCGAGAGCTATCTTAACGGAGGAATAAAATTAGATCCTGAATCTTTTTTTAATAACATTAATGAAGAAGATTCTAATTTTTCTGATAATATAAAAGATCACGTAGATGCTATAAAAAATGAGCAAAATGAAATATCTAGAAGATCAGCTCAGGCACTTATGGAATCTTGGGGAGGAATAAAAAATGCTACTCCGGGAAATAGCGGAACTTTCATTTCCAATAACAATAGTAATGATTCTTTAAATGAATCTATAATTGATAAATTAGATGATTTATCTTTAGTTGACGGAAGTGCTAGATCTTTTAGAGAATCCCAAAAAATAAATAATCTTGGTATCCTAGAATCTATAGACTTTTTAAAATCTAAAGCTGTATATTCTTATCCACAAACTAAAATTGTTTGCGAACAATTTAGAAATTTGGTACAGGATAGAGGAATTAAAGAATTTTTATTGGCGGAATCTTACGTAAATGAACTTTCTAAAATAGGATGGGATTCTGATGTTAAGGATGTAATAGAAACTATATCAGAAAAAGTAAAAAAATATTCTAGAGAAATTGAAGTTTCTAGAGTTTTAGAAGGATTAAGAAATGGGGGAAGCTATAATTTTTATTCCGATCTAGTTGATATTCTAGATTCTTGGTTAGTTACCGAGAATAAATCTACAGATCTTTTATTGAAACAAATAAGAAGATGGGAATTTAATCCAATGATTAGAAATCTTTC
>Ga0315900_10001891_pt1 | contig 32986 bp, 48 predicted proteins | sample LakEriMetagenome_FD_203521 | JGI IMG/M metagenome (GOLD analysis project Ga0315900, IMG submission 203521) | Freshwater fungal communities from buoy surface, Lake Erie, Ohio, United States - Buoy 12 MA114 | ecosystem: Environmental > Aquatic > Freshwater > Lake > Lake biofilm | place: USA: Lake...
CCAACATATAATGTATCTCCCGGTGAATAAGCACCAGTATTTACGTTTGATAAAACGCCTTGTGTAATTACAAAACCTAAACCGCCCGCAGCTATTGAACTACTAAATACTAAACCTACTGTTTTTGAAGAAGTAGCTTCGCTTGTATTATCAGCTAATTTTACAGACATTCTATCTCCACTTGCCCCAAATGCGTAAACTGGTTGTCCTTTATTTATTGTAACACTATCAGCATTTGTAACGTATGCGAACATTTGATTAGGTGCAATTCCTATCATTTGGAAATTAGTACCGTCATAAATAATAATGAATTCTTGACCTACAGAAATATCTCCGCCAGTTATAATTACATTATTATTTTTAACTAAATCTACTGCGCCTAAACTATTTATATTTAATGTCGCACCGTTTGAATTAGCAGTATTAAATTTAATTACATAAGCGTCATTTGTTGTATAAGAAGTAACTCCAGTAATTGTAGTTGTGTAAACGTCTGTAGTTGCTGCAGTTGCAGTTCCAGATTTTAAACCACCAGAAGCAGGTGACCAACTTAAATTACCCGATCCATCATTTGTTAAAACCGTATCTACGCTTCCTTGCGTATCTGGAAGCACTAAAGAATAAGAAGCGGTAATTGTCGGTGCTGAAATTTCTATTGTTTCTGTTCCTGCGGTATTTTCAAAGAAAATAGGGCTTCCCGTTTTTATTATTATTCCGTTTTTATCGTATGAAAATATTGTAGTATTGTCTGCAATAAAATCAATACTTTGGTCGTCTTGTGCGCCAAACACCGCAGTAGCACCAAATGTATTTCCGCCATTAATAAACGCATTATCAATTCCTATATCGCTTTTAATTTGTGCCCAATCTGTTTTATTGTAAATAGAACCACGCTGAATTAAAAACAAGTCACTATTTGTTAGCGTTCCTGCGTCTGCGTATTGTGATATATATTTACTCATTAAAACTAACTATTATGCAATTATAAATAATATCGTTAATAGTTATTGGCACGTCGTAATTCTGCCCATATTGTTGTGTAGATAACCACACCTCTAATTTTCCGTTTGACTTAATAAATATTTTTTTATCAAAGAAAAACGGGTCAATCGTTATTTTTCCATCTTCACCTATCATTGTTTCAATAACGTAATGTTTTTCAAATTTATCTAATATATGCAAATAATATTCGTCGCCCTCTATTAAATCTGTTATAATACTAATAACAGAACATTGGTCTGCTAAATACTGATAACATTCGTCGCAATTATTTGTAATTTCTTCGCAAAAAGACATAATAAAAAAATTTAAAGCGGCTATATTTCAAACCGCTTTATTGTAAAACAATTATTCACCTATTACTTCAATACACTGCTCAAATACTCCATCTGGCGCATCAAATGGTTCAATTAAATTATCTTGTGTAAACTTTACGGAAATCATCCAGTTTACTTGCGATTTTTTACCATCTTTTACGTCTTGTTTCGGAATGAATTGTGCTGCTACGTCTGCTAAATGAACATAATTTTCAGTTTTGTAACCGAATTTAAAGTTCCTTGCATTTTTAATAGCATTCCAAAAGCCGTAATTATCTTTGTAATTCGGTTCTTCAACTGCCGCAGTAAAAGTATAGCTATCTAATTTTTCGTCTTGATCGCCAAAACCATTAACTACATTTTCTGCAACTGTTACTGTTCCTCTTGTGTAAGGAAATACATAAATATCTTTTGCTAATATTCCAGTCTGCCATTCGGAAGTATCTGTAATGTCAGTAAAAGTAAATGTTTTCTTTACAAGGAAAAATGCCCTGACGTCACCATTTTCTGTAGGTGGACAATCTGAACAATTTGGGTCTGGGATAGCGGTGCTACAACCCGGATAATAAATATCTGCTGCCATTTTATTGTATTTGTTTATTTAATTAAACCAATTAAATTTTTAATCGCATAATACAAGACAATTCTTGTCGTAGTTTGTTATAATATCATAACTCAAACTAAACAATATATGGTTAGGTTTTAACATAAAGTCATTTAAGTTAAATTCTGCGTCATATACCGCTTGTTTATCGTTATTAAATGAATTCTGAATGATATTACAGAAATTCAAATTTAATGCGCTTAAATCGGCTTTGGGTACTTCATACGCCATTGCTGCTTCTACGCCACCAATTAAATCTTCTTTTGTAAATTGTATTTTCGATCTATCTGCATAACATACTAATTGCATATTTGCAGTTTCTTCAATTCTTTTTTTTATTCCAAAATCTACTTCCGTTTCAACGTTTGCGCTTATTCCAATTACTCTATGATAAATAATAAATGGATAATTATCGTCAATACTTATGTAAGTAGCTTCGCCAGAATTTTCAACTAAACAAGGTTTTAATTCGTTTTCGTCTGTTCTTACAAGTTCTGCAATTCCATAAACTTTACCTTTCTGAAATCGCTTTGACTTAAACACTCCCGTAGTTATGTTTAAATTAATTTTATCTACTATTTCGTGAAGTTTAGGCATTTAAATTCTTACGTATTTTTGCGTTTATTATTGTATTAATATCTTTTAAATCATTCTCACTTGTCGCCCAAATTCTTTTAGCATATTTCTTTTCCAATGAATTACCAACTTCCGTTCCGTATGAAGTTATAAAACCTAAATCAACTTCGTTTTTTCCTTTTACTTCCAACCCAAATTCTTTACTTAATTTGCCGGAAAAATTTAAATCTACTTTATCAATTCTTCTGCCGATCTTATTCCTTAATGCTTTATAATTTGCGTTGTAAGCAGTTTTATGTGGCTTTCCATTCTTAAATTTAGTATCGCCATATTTTCCTGCTCTTTTTAAACCCTCTATTCCTTTCGCTTTACTTGCAGTTTTTCTCGGTGCTTTATCTGGGTTAATATAAATTGGTGTTGTTGTATCGTATTGACCTATATTCTGCAAATTACTATCTAACCCATCTTCGTGAACCCTTTCTAATGTATTAGCTTGTATCGTAGAACCAATTTCAATCATTAATTTTTCGTCTACAATAGTTTCTAACGCTTTCTCGAACTTATTTACTACCTTTCTTATGTTAGTGTTGTAAATCATAATATCGCTTCTCTAAACTGGTATAAATGGTTACATTCTAAACAAGCGTCATTCAAATTTAAGTTTATGCTATTTAAAGTTGTATTCAATTCTCCGTAATAAGTAATATCGTCTACAACTCCGCCTTTATATTTTGCTTCAAATATTTTTTTTAATTCTTTTGCTTTTACTTTATCGAATAAAGTATATTCGTTTAACCTGCTTGTATATATTCTTTCGTCCATTAATTCACTGCCTAATAAATATAACCAAGCACTTGCAAAGACATTTAAGTTATTACAAACTATCGGCTCAAACTGACATTGAATTGAAAATATTGCGCTTACTCCAAATGTATTTGTAGGATTTAATGTTACTTGGCTTGTTGCTACGTCTTCTGACATACCAGTTATTTTACCAACTGTTCCACAACCGCAGTCAAAACAATAATCGTAATCACCACAATTATAAAATAAACTATTATTTATTGTAGATATATCTAAAGCAGGAACATTAATATTACTAGTTTCAACGCTTATAAATATTCTTCTGGCTACGAATGTTTGATTAATAGTAATTGTATTCCAACCAACTATTGCGTCATAACTACCCTCACTAAATAGTTCGGTATTTGTATCTAAATCTTCAATAGCAATATTTACTTTTGCCGCAGTTAAAGAATAAAAGTTTAAAGTCTGAACATAAAATACTTGTAAATTGCTCGGTGCATAATCGGAAGTATCGCAGTTTAATTCTACTTTAAAACCTCTTTTAGTATTTGACATTGTAGTTACGTTTGTCGTATCTACTACTTTTCCAACGTCAATACTTTTATAAATTTGTTTTAATTTATATCGTTCTGCAAATATGGCTTTAACGTCATTCTTAAATCTTAATGCCGCTCTTGCTTGAACGTCATTCCAAACGCCTATATAATCTGCTTGGTCTTCGTCTGCTATACTATTAATCATTGCAAGTTCAACACCTGCTAATTGATTTATAAACAAGCCGCTTGGACTTGTATCTGTATCGCAATCTTTTAAACCTATATAATCAATTAAACATTCCATTTGTTTTGTTTTATAAAAAAGGGCAGCAAAATTGCCACCCTTTTTTGCTTGTTCAACTAAATTATTCTAACTACTAAACGTTTGTAATAGAGTAACGCAAAGAACCTCTGTTTCCAGAAAGTGCGTCTGTTCCTCTGTAAGCGTCTGCAGGTACAGTAAACAATCCGCATTGTTTAGAAAGGATAAAGTTATAACCTTTCTGTAGGTTCAATGAAGTTCCATAATACTGGTCTGTTAATGTAACTGGACAATCAGAATATTTTAACTGCCAATCAAACATTACTGGCATAACTTCTGCGCCTACCATCATTGGAAGTGCAATAGTTCCAAATACAGAAGCACCCGGTTTAACACCTGCTTTAAAGCCAGTGTATTCCATATACTCAACGATTTGTACTGCGTTTGGTTCGTATGCAATAACTTGGTTAGCACCCAAAATAGAAGAAGCTGAAAGGTCTAAATAAAAGTCTGCACCAGCACCTTGAATTTTAGTATCCAAACCTGACTGGTCGATACCTTTAGCTGCTTGCATAAGCATAAAGTTGTGCATTAAACCAGAACCTACAATTTGTGGTCTTCCTTTACCGCCATTAATCTTATAGTCAGAAAGAATTTCATTCATTCCTGCGTTAAGTGGCAAGTTAGTTGTGTTTAATGGAAAATTTACTGTTTTTGCTGCGGCTGAACCAGTTACACGATTTTTACCTATTGCGGCAACTGCAAGTGTTAAAAGGTCGTCATTAATGCCTTGTAGAATTGCGTTTGCTGCGTGTAGAATATCGTCTAACAATTCAGCTGCGATTTGTCCTGCAGGTTGTCCTACTGCTACTGTTCTTGACGCTTCGTCTTCGAATTGAGCAACTGTTTCGTCAGCTAAATAAATAGCTATTTGACGTGTAGAAGAAAGATCAACTGAAGCTTCTTGACGTGAAAGTACAGAAGTAACGTCACAAGATTTTGAAGTATCTGTGAAGTCTTTTGTAAATCTTTGCTTGTAAGAAACTTGAACTGTGTTCTTATGTCCTGCAGCGTTATTTAATGTTAATACTTGTGGTTTGTTTTGAGACTGCAAAAGATTTAAAAAACCTTGCGGGTCTAATTTATAACCGGGATAAGCAGCATCTCCAAAAATGGAATTAGCTGCGCGAAGCAAATAAGGTCTAAAGCCTTGTCCTAATGTTACTGACATTTTTTTTTATATTAATAGATTAACTGACTTCTGATAACAAATTATCCATAGCTGCCGAAAATTTACTATTGTTTACGTTAGTATTTGTCGGTGTTGTGATAACTGTTTTTGGTGGTGTACCACTGGAAGCCGCAGCGGTTACAATCAATTTATTATTAGCCAAAACGCTTTCAGCAAATGTATTGAAATCAATTTTCTTGTTTTCTACATACACGTCGCTTCCATCTGTATTGGTTAATCTTAAAGCATCATTTTCTAATTGAACATTATAACCCTTTGACTTTAGTTCGTTTACTATCTTTGTTTTAGCTAATAAATAACTTTCGTCTTTTGCATAATCAACGATTTGTTTTGCTGATAAAAACTGGTTCATCAACATACCTTTAAATCTATCATTATATTCTGCTTCTTTTGCCTTTACTGCGTTTACAGAATTGGTTTTTTCAGCTAATATTTGTTGATTTAAAGCGTCAATTTGCTTTTGCATTTCTGCTTTATCGCCTTTGTTTGCACCAACTTTAGCCGCTTCTAAATCTTTAACTTTCTTCGCTAATAATGAAGAACGCTTATAAGAATTTTTTTCAGCTAATAGTTCTTGCTTTATTTCTTCGGCAAGTTCTAATTCATTCATAGTATTAGATAATTCAGTATCTAAACCATTCAGAACAGTAGCAGTAAAATGCTTTTTTAAATCTGGGTTATTTTTTGCAGCGTCAATCGTTAGTCGCGTTTTAAATTCGTTTACTTTAGAAACGAAATTATCGTCTACTTCCGTAGCTGCCAGTTTTTTTTGCATTTCTATAATAGCTGGATTTTGATTATCCAACCCAACATTCTCGAATAATGCAGTTAGCGTTTCTGCTAAATTTGCCATATTTATTTAATTTAATTGGTTACTTTTTTACGACCTCTTTTAGTGGTCTTTACTTCTTCTGCAGTAGTTTCTTCGTTTACTTCTGTAAAATCTGTATCTTCTGCTTCCCTCTTATAGTCAAATGAAACGATCTGACCGCCCAACATTCTTTTTACGTTTGAAATATTTTCTTCTGGAAATTCAAACAAGTTTCCGTTTGATAGTGTTGCTATTATTGTAGCCATTATTTAATTTATTTAATAGCAAAAATATATTTTTAATTATTTGTAAGTTCTATTTATTTTTTATCTTTGTTATAATTATAATATAATTATGGCAGGAAATAGAAAACTACCACACGAATGTACTACTACTCAAATTAAACTTTGTGGTGAAGTAAAAGAAAAAGTTTTGGAACGTCAGCGTAAAGAATTAATTGAAAAGAAAAGATATATTTCAATTCCAGACGCAGTAAATAAACTTATTTTAGGAAAATAAGATTTTCTAAATTCTTTGAATGTAATTTCATACCGAATTTACCTGCGTATTCTACATAATCTTTTTCATTCTTACCATTGTATTCAACTATAAGCATTTTGCATTGTAGATCGGTTAAATTCATTTGCGTTAAAACTTTATAGTCCATTCCCTCTATATCAATACTAATTAAGTCAAAGGTTTTATATTCTGATAACTCCATTAAACTTTTAAAGTCGTAACATTTAACTTCTTTTGGCGTAAATTTAGTTTTTCCCCAACGCTTTAATTCTGCTTCGTCTATTGTGCTAACTAAACTTATATCGCCTTTATTTAATAGTGTTCCGCTTTCATAAAAAGTAATATTTTCGTTAAACATACCTACTGCTACATTTAATAATTGAACATTATCATTATTGCGGTAAAGCTTTTCTAAATCTATAAATACATTTGGACTGGCTTCTACTAATAAACCTTTCCAACCACTTCGTAGTGCTGCATATGAATTAGAAAATGTTATTCCATCGTTTGCACCTAAATCCAATAAAGTTCCTTTATAATTTTTAAAATAGTTTAATATTATATTCTGTTCGTTATTCTGGCTATAGTTCATTTTCTTCTGTATTGATAATGATATATTGGTAGTTTAATTACTTCTTCTGTTTTTAATAATTTGGCTTTTTTAAGAGCAGTAGCATAATCGAAGTCTTCGCCTAACGTCTTATTCGGAAATTTTATTTTAGTCGCTAATTCGCGTTTTATAGGTGTTATATGGTTTGGGTAACGATAATAAACCCCGTTTCTTTTTTCATATGAATTATTAATTGCAATAAACCATCTTTCTTCGTTTCTTCCGTTTGTTGTCATAGTTCCATTTATTGCCATACAATCTGGTTTTTTCTTTGCTGCTTCCAGAACCGCATTTATAGCACCCGGATATAATTCGTCATCGTCATCTATAAACCAAACATACTCGCCTTTTGCTATTTTAAGTAATTCGTTTCTTTTTAAGCCAGTTGTTTTTTCTCTATTGTCTGAATTAATAAGTATTTCTACATTATCTTTTGCATTACAAAATTCGATCTGTTTATTTAACTGCTTTAAAAGTTTATCTAAATAAAATACTCTTTCTGTAAGCGTTGGTATTAGTATTGACAAAATCATAGTCCAAAATTCTTTTCTTTACGCGTTATAAATGTTTTTTTATCTTGACTAAAGAACGTTTCATTATGCAATAATAAATTATCTCTTTTTTCGTTATTGTTTGCAGGGTGTTCGTGTTTGAATAAAACTTTCTCAAAATACTTTTGTTTGCCTAACTTATTAGCTACTTCCATAAATTCATTATCGCACCATAATGAAAGATATTCTGGGTGATAAATGTAATTAAAACGATTAAAATACTTCCTGCCTAAAATACACATTGTATTTAATTTAGTTCCAGTATAGCCGTCATTATGCCACAATACACCGTCTTTATCTGAAAAATATTGTTTCATTTCTGCCCTTAATATATTGTCCCAATTTCTGCACTGGCAAACCATATCGTCAGACATAAGTATTAAAATATCCCACTTAAATTTTGTTGTAGTTATATCTCTATTACAAGCGTGTATTTTATTTGCAGAAAGTCCTTTTATAAATTCTCCATTATGAAAATATGTTTTCGCTTTAGCAATTACTTCGTCAGACATTGTTTTATCGTCTGCGTCATAACTAACTAATAAATGTATGTTTGATAAATCTGCTGAAAGTGAATTAATTTGTTTCAGCGTTTCCAAAAACTTCTGCGGTCTGCTTCGTGTTGGATATTTTATTAATATTTTCACTCGGTTTGTATTGTGTTTCAAAATAGTAAAAGTTCGGTTTAAAAAATACTGGCTTCTGCTCTAAAACTATTTTTTGTGCAGTCAAACAATATAAGTCTAAATAGAAATTATACAATTCTAAATAATCGTAACTATCTTGAAATAATTGATCTGTAAAATTAAGTTCAATAGTAAGAAGCATTTCCAGAATTTTTTTCTTTTCCTTTAATGCTTCTCGCTTTTGACTTCTGTTAATTGGTTTGTACGCTAATTTGATTAAAGCGTTATTCATTTTTTCTTTGCTTTAGCCATTTTTGGTTTGCTTTTTCCTGCTTTTGATAGCGCAATAGCAACGGCTTGTTTTTGTTTCATTTCTGGGTTTTTCTTCATTTCATAAGAAATGTTTCTACTGATTGTTTTTGCTGATTTTCCTGATTTTAACGGCATTTTATTTAGTTTTAAGGGTTAGCAATTCCATTTACGTAATGCTTTATTTATTCTGCTTTCTGGGTCTTTTGCGGTTTTAGGCGAAGTCAATTTATCTTTCATTCCCTCCATTCTGGCACAAAACGAATTTCTGCGTTTATCTGCTTCGCCACCTTTCTTTAATTTACTTGGTGCTTTTGTAACTGCCATTTTTAAATTAGCACCCGGATTGGCTTTATTATATGCTTCAACGCCTTTTCTATTTAAACCGCCTTTTTCTTTGTCTTGTCCTGCTGCTCTTTGCCAAATTGGTGTTTTATATTTTTTTGCCATAATACAAAGTTTATTATTTATTCTTTATCTGCAAATTTTTCTTTTAATTTATCTGGAACTACTTCTTCGCTTACTGCAACAAATTTATGCCTGCAATTCCAACCGCCACGATTAATAATAATATTTTCTTTATCTGTATTCGGTTTAAACCCTTGCGTACTTACTTGTTTTCCGTCTACTTCACCCCTGCTTAAAGCACCCAGTTCGCTTTTATGAACCCATTTTTTTTCTACTACGGCTTTACAAAATGGTCTACTATCTAAAATAATCGAACCAACGTATTTATACCAACTTGGTTGAATAACGTCTGTAATTATTTTATCATATTCCGCTGAATAAGTATTTAAACTATCAGAAGTAATTTGATTTACATAACTTAATAATCTTCCGTTTTTATCTTTTGTACCTACGATAAAATCGGTTAATTGTTTTCTTAAATCATTATAGCTTTGTTTGCCTTTTATGTTTGACGCTATTAGATCGCTTATAGCACCAGATACGTTACTGCTTAACCCTGCTTCCGTTAAATCTTTAATCGTCGTTTGTACGGCAATATCTTTTAATTCTTCGCTTGTCTTTGGTACAACAAATTCATTAAATACGTCTCTGTAATATCTGTTTTGTAAATCTTCAACTTCGCCAAAACTTTTAACAAAATCCGCAACTGATTTTTTATACTCTGGCGTTAAAATTACTTTTTCTAATTTCGCATTTATCTTATTAATTAGTTTTAAATTACCTATTGTAGATTTAATATTTCCACTTTCGTCTACAGATAAATCTTTAATTAATAATTCAACTTCTTTTAAAATTGTTTTTTGCTGCGAAGTAGCTTTTGCGTTTATTTTATCTATTGAGTTATCAATAGTTTCAAATAATTCTTTTAATATTTCGTCTGGCGTCTTTGCCATTACTCACCGCTATTATTCATTATGGTTTTTATTTCGCTTGTGGTAGCGTTCATTTTATCATTAGCCATTTTGTAAATTAATTCTCTTTGCTTTGCGTATTCCCACTCGTAAAAGTCTTCATTTGCATTTCTGGCTTGCTCAATAAAATCGTAAATATAAACCGAAACAATAAAATCTATTTTCTGTATTCCGCCACTAACTAACAAATCATTTTTTTCAGATATTGACATTCCAATAAATGGATCGATTGAATTTATTACTTCCATTTTATCAGTAATATAATCGTCTTCTGGAAACGCTTTTTCTGCGTATTCTTTTTCTAATTCATTAATAACTAAAATGCTTTGCTTTGAATTTCTTGCTTTGCTTATTTCATCAATTAGCATATTAGCAGTTAATAAATCAAATGTTTCTGGAACGTATATTTCTGGAAGCATTTCCATTCTTGTTTTTTCGTCTGGAACAACAACCTTATATCTGTATTCATTTATAAAATAAAATACTCTATTTAATATTTCAACAAAGTGGTAAGCTACGCCATAAACAAAATTATTCAATTCGTCTCTATCGTATGCCTTTGCCACTCCACTTTGATTAGCAGGCGCATTCGTTAAAAACTCCATATTAATTGAACTCAATGCGTCAAATATATGTCCTTGTATTCTTTCGTCTTGTATTTTAACTATATCCGTTGGTTTAATTATATATCCTGCTGGTGGTGTTGGTACTTGTTGTTCTCCAATATTTGGACTTTTTACAACTAAATCTTTATAAGGCGATTTTTTCAACACGCCCTCGCCAGAACACGTTCCGCATACTGATTGTTTACCTTGGATTAATACTTTACCAGTTCCGTTACAAGTGGCACATTCCTGCCCGGAATAATACCACATTGTAGAATAAATATGCTGAACTACTTCGGCGTCTAAATCGCTACATTCTCTTGCTGCAATATCCAATCCATTTAGCATTCCATCTATCATTGAAACGAATATTGGATTGCCGTCTATTATATTTTTATATTGACCGCCAGATCTGAACGCAGGAAGTTTACCTATATTGTGAGTATAAACTAATTCTAAACTCCAATCGCCTTTAGTATTTAATTTTTTACTTTCCCAAATTTCGTTTTCATTTATAGTTACAATTACATTTTCTTTATATGTAACTTTTCCATCATTACTTTTATATTCAGCTATTTTATTTGACTTAAATATTAAAAGTTTTTCGGCTTTGTATTCGTAAACGTCATAAGACGGGATAAATAAAGCTACTGGTTTAACGTATTCTGTTTGCTCAACCATATAATCAATTGGCATAATACAAACTATTCCGTTTGGATCAGATAAATTTTCTTTTAATAAATAATTTATCGCCCAGTTTTCAACTGAATTAAACATTGGATATTTATATTCAGTATAATATTCTAACGTTTCTTCTGGTATTATTACTGGCGGAACTTCTGACTTATCAAATGAAATATCCCATTCTGGAGACTTAACTATTTTCTTTAACGAATTAATTACCTTATTACAAGGTGACTTCGTTTTTCCGATATAAATGCTTCTACGATACATTTTAATGGTATCGCTTTCAGACGGTCGCATTGTATCGATTAGCTTATTAAAATACGGGTTTTCTCTTACTGTATATGCTTTATGTTCGTCAAATCTATAACCATCAATATGAAATTTTAAATGGTCTGCAATATCTACAGTTTCATAATAAGCAGCGTGCCTATGTTTATGATTTTTAATATAACTAAATACTAACTCTGGTGTAATTTCGATTTTCATTTTTGCATTATATTACTTGTCTATCTGGTAGCCATTGAACTTTATCTTTGGCTTGAAAATAATGCTTTAAGCCGTTTTGATTGCAGTATTTCTGCACTATATCATTATAAATCTTTTTTTCCCTATCCCCTACTATTTTGCCGCCTAAACTAAAACCATAAAATAAATTATTTAATTCTGCACCAATTAATCTGCGTTTCTCGGCTTGTTCCCAGTATATCGGAACGTAATATGTTTTATGCGGGTAATAATCACATAAAATCATTGCTATTGAAAAAATAAGTTCATCTGGAATACCGCCTGCAAATTTAGTATGTTTTATTTTAATATTATCATAAACCCACTTGCATTTATCGAAATATTTTTTTACATTGGTTGCCCTTTTTATATAAATGAACTCACTTGAAAGTGAATAATAAATTCCATTTTTAACATTATAAGCCGGAAGTATATCGTTTACATTACACCACCAGCTTGTTTTGTCTTCTAATTTGCCTTTGCCTAACTCAAATGCACCTCTATTCTGTATTGTAAATTCTGCTTCGCTTAATTCCTCAAATAGATCGTTTATATTTCTATTATGAAGCCAAATTATGTCTGCGTCTAAATAAATTGTTTTATCGTATGGCGTAAGGTCGTAAATATGTATTTTACATTTAATAAAGTCGTCAAAACCTTTATTATTTGTGTAATATTCTTTCGGACATTCAATTATATTATCAAAGTATTTTAAATATTCCGCAGTGCAGTGGTTTAATGAATTAGCAGTTTTAACTACAGAAATACTTACTTCTGGCGTATTTGATTTAATAGACATTGCAAGTTGTGCCGCTAAACGCCCGTAATATGGATGTCCTAAAGCAAGTATTAAAACTCCTTTGCTATCTAAATTATTAATTTCTTTTTTCTTTCTTGCCATTTAATTTGTTATAAATATAGCATTTATTCCAGACTTATTACGCAATCGCCAGTTTCTGGGTCGATTAAATAATCTTGATCTGCGGTGAAATCAGTTCCGCAATTATTAAACTGTTCTGTTGATTGGTAAACAAAGAAACGTGCCTGCGCAAATTTCTTGCTAAAATTATTCCACGTTGGTTCGTAATCTACTATTTCTGGATAACTTATAACTCCATCAATAGTAAATGTTTTATGCAGTCTTGCTATCGCTATACAACGATGAATAGTAATTGGATAACTATCAATATTAACTTCTTTATATTCTCGGCTCGTAGCAAATATTGTTGCCGTTTTATAAGTTGTATCGTCAAAGTTTGTAACGCCTTGAACGTATCTTTCGCGTCTGTATTCAGCTAATAATCTTAAATTAAACGTAATTGGGTTTAAACCATAATAAAACCCGTACCCGTTTTTTGTATCACTCCAAACAAATAATTTAGTACAATCGTGAACCTCTTTTACATTAAAACAATTACTTTCATAAACGTATGTATAATCTTCCGGTATTAATACAACCGATAAATCGTAAATATTAAACCAGTCACCCGTTCCGCCAGTACAAATAAACTCTACTATTGAAGAAGTCGAAGCTGCGGTAAACGTATGGCAAAATGTTTGTCCATTTGTTGTAAATATAGGTCCGGTATGATTATAAGTATTTCCATCTATTTCAACTGATAAACTTGTTCCAGTATCTAAACCTATTTTATAGCAGATTTTATATTTTTTACCTACAACCATTGTAGTAACGCCTTGATGTTGTATTGTTACTGTATCTGAACCAGTAAAGTTTGTGTTTAATGAATATAATGTCGCTAAATATAAAGTTCTTACAGTCGTTGTATTATCATTTATATCTTGCCATTGCCAATAATCTGTATCTTCTTGAAAATCTCCATTTGGTATCATTTCTTCGCCGTCTGCAGAACAAGGGTTAATTACTTTTAATCTATAGCAACCCTCGTCTAATTTTAAGTTATTTGGCGTAGTGGATAGATTTACAATATTTTTTTCTAATGTTATAAATGTTTGCGGTATCTCCATTATAAAATTATCCTCTAAATCGAATATAGATACTCTTACATTGTCGCAAACTTCTGAAACATAACAATTATCAATACAACCATCAAAGTCTGTAGAAGCGCTTATTTTAAATAAATAATCGTCTATTGTTGCAGGGTAAGTATCTGTATTATTTCCATAAAATAAATATGTTCCATTTGCGGTAAATGTTTCACTATAACCATTATTTCCTAACGTAACAACTAAACTTCCTTGCGTCATTCCGCTTATAGTTAAACGAACTTGGTATAAACCGCCTTTGGTTAAAAGTATGTATTGTGTTAAATCGCCTGCTGCACCAGAAGTATGGCACGCTTTACCCTCGTCTATTTCCCAATTACTACCCGCAGCATACGCCCAACCAATATAATAAACTTCAATATCGTCTACAGTTACGGAAGTACCAACGTCTGCATATATTTTAAACCCATTTCCGCCATTTGCGCTTTCAATATGAATAGTGTGCGTTCCGTTTGTTCCTATCGTTGCTACGTTTTGACTACCTATATAAATATCAATACTATCTCCTGCGCCTAAACTTAAAACGCTTAATTTAATTATATACCCGCCAGATTGAAAACTATAACCTAATTGTTGGCAATATCCTGCCGCACCGCCTGCCGCTTTTGTTGCATTAAAAAACCCACAACCCCAACCACCAGTAAAAGTCCAATTTGAAGCGCAATATTCAAAGTTTGGATCGTTTATTAAATTAGTTCCTAAAATAAATGTAGGGTTTACTGCACTATTTCCTTGCGGTGTTAATGCTGCTTGAAAAGAAAGTAAATCTGTTTCTTCGGTTAATAAACAAACTTCTTTTTGTTCTGTTCCGCAAAATTCATTATCGTGATTAAATACAAATGGCTGATTTTTTATAAAATTATATCCCATTTTTAAACATTATTTTTATTAGATACAAGTTCAAATTTTGTCATTCCATCTTTTAACTTCCTGCTTACTTTTTGAACCCACGTATTTATATTTGCATTGTGGTCTACTCCTATTGCTATCTGATTAGCCATATTTGATTTTAAAGCACTCCATTCGTTTGTTGTAACTGGTTGATCAAATAAATAATTACTTACTTTATAATCTTCCGTATCGCTTTCTTTTAATATACCGCCACCATTTAAAATAAATGTAGTATAAAGTCTTGAACCTATTCCGGCAGTAAATGTAATACTACCAGTTCCTAAAATTGTGTGGCTATAATAACATTCTACTTCTGCATAATATCCGGTTGGCATAACTACGTTTTCAGCAAAACCCTCTAATCTTACTTGTGTATTATTATTTGCTATCCAATTTGCTGCACCAGCTACGTTATAACCCGTAGGCCACGTTAAATCTCTTACTCTATTTATTCCCGATCCAGTCTGAAACTTATTATCTGTAAAGTTAGCATAACCCATCGTATAAGTATTTTGAAGCACGTTTGAAGCGTCGTAAACATTTAATAATATATTAAATACTATTTGCGTTCCAGTTGTATTATTCCAAATAACACTTGGATTGTTCGGGTTTGTTGAAACAGTTACATAAAATAAGCTACCAAAACTATAAAGTCCATCTGCAGGGCTTGTAAATCTTTGTTGCGAAGTCCAATTATTATTCGCGTCTATTACTTCGGTTTGGTATAATACTGGCAAAAACGAACCACTACCAGACGGCGTTGTTAATACCACTGGCGAAACACTTACATTATCTGTTTTTTCTACTACTATATTATCGTTTCCATCGGAAGTATATTTAGCAACTGCACTACCTACATTCCAACGTTCAATTACTTTATAATTCAATAGAAGTTCGTTGTATATGGCTGCGGTTGGTATTAAATCGAATTGCGTACTTTCTAACGTTGCACCAGTATATTGAATTAAACAAATATCATTATCGTAATCGTCGTTATTATTTTGTAAAATATCTTGGAATACATTGCTATCAATTATAAAATCTGAAACTAAATCTAATTCATTATCGTTATTACAAATAGATTGTAGATAATAATTTTCTTCGGTAAATGTTATGCTTTGAATATCTGGCAAACAAAAATTATCTGGATCGTCTACTGTTATTCTACTTCCTACGTTAATTTGCGAATAAAGTAGTTGCCCGTTAAAGAATTGTTTTAAATCTTGTATGTATCGCTTTTTAAATGCTATTCCGGTCTGATAAAAATATGCTTCGTTTTCTATTCGCATTCTCCATCTGCCATTTGTCTGTAATTCCATCGCAAAACTAATATTGAACTTTTTATTTAATTCAATAAATAATTCTTGGAACGAAATTGTTACATCATAACTTCCTGCGTCGTATAATCTTAATTGACGCCCTCGCATAACCATTAATTTACCGCTATCTGTAAAAGAACTAAAATAAGACGAAATAAAATCTATTTGTCCATCAGACATAAAAGCAATTAAATATTCAAATGCGTCTAATATATTATATCCATATCGGTATGAAGTATAATAAGTTCCATCTGTACAATCGTGTGGGTAAATTCCAATTAAAGGCGGTGCAGTTATAGTAACTCCGTTTTTGCTTAATGGCGCTTGAAAATTAGCTTTGATATTTTTATTGTTATATATCGTAGCTGCATAATTATTATCGCTTACTTCCGTTTCTACTTGGCATTTCGATAAATTAAATGTGCAGGTTGAAATAAATATTTTCCCTTTAAAATATTCTACGAAACTTCCATCTTCGTCACAACTTACGTTAAATGTTACGTCTACAACTGAACAATATCCATCGTCTTCAAATGTTTGTTTTAAATAATCGTAACCATCGCCAGTAAAAGTTAATCGTGTTGGATATTTTGGCAACAAACCTCTTATATCTGGGTCGCGTTCTATACTTTCTTCGAAATCTTCCCAATTAATTGGTGGTTCTGAAAGTAAAGTATTATCTAAATATACTTGAATGTATGCCATTAAAACTGCCTTGTGTTTTTATAAACAGAATTATCTTTTAACCCTTTTACAATCATTAACGCATTTTCTTTGCCAGATTTTTCAATCGCCTTGCGTAAATAATAATCGTCAAACATTTTGCCATTTAAAGCCATATTATCCATTATTCCTGCGAATATACCGCTTTCTTTTGCTTTAGCTTCTTTCTGACCTATTATAGCAGGAAGAACGTAATTCTTGTAAATATATTGGTCTGCTTTTCCAGAATTAATACTTTCGATTAACTCTAAATTTTTAATTGTATCTTTTCGATTAATTACAAATTCGTCTTTTTCTGCTTCAATTACTGTTCCGCCCTCTGAATGTAATTTACCGCCAATTAAACCGCCTTGCGCAAATTTTTCATTCTCTATTATTGCTATTTGTGCTGCACCTTGCGCCCCTATTGCTATTGATTGAATAACATTAAAAGGCGGTACACCAGTTGCCAATGCGTTTGTAATTGCCAATGCAGTATTTATAATCGCAGTGGCTATTTTAAAATTCTTTTCCCTTTCAAATGCTTCTCTTTGTAATTGTTCTGTTTCTTGGTCGAAACGCTTTTCAATAGCTAATCTTTGTTTTTCCGTTAAATTTTTACTATTTAATTCAGCATTTTTTTGTTCTTCTAAATCTGCCAAACGTCTTTCTAATCTATTCCTACTATTTTGGCTTTCAATGGTTAAAATAGCGTTTGCGATATTTCCAGCTACGTCGGTTGCTAATTGAACTTCTGCTTTACGTATTTCCTCTTTTCTTTTAAATGCTAATTCTAAATTTTTTAATTCTTCGTCTGCTTGTCTTTCGCGTTCTTTCTGCGCTTCTTCTAATGCTTTTTGTTCGTCTTTACGATATTTTGCCCTTAATTCCGCTATTTTGTTTTCAGTTTCTTTAATTATTATAAATCTTTCGTCTTCTGTTAAATGCGCGTTTAATAATTTAATTTTTGCTTCTTCTTGAATAGCTGCAATTTCCGCGTTTAATCTTTCTTGTGAACCTTCTAAAGTTTTTAATATTGCTACTTTCTGTGCATTTAATCTGGTATCGTTTTCTTTTTTTAATCTTTCTTTTAAATCTCTTTCGGCTGCAGCTGCATTTTCTTTATTAATTCGATCTAATTCTTTTAATGCGTCTTCATATTCTTTTGCCGATTTATCTTTTTCTTCTTTACCTTTTTTCTTTTTTTCGTCTTCTATTTTTTTTAATTCGGCTTCATATTTCTTCTGTAACTCTAATAATTGAACGTCTGCGTCTTTTTTACTTAATTGAACTTGTTTTAATTGTTCTTTTAATTTTTTTATATCTTCTTCACTTGGCGTAAAAAAACTTGTAATAATTGACGGTATTCCAATTGCTTTTGCAATTGCTTCTCCTGCAGCGGCTTTTCCAATAGCCTGCGCAAGCATTTGTTCTTGTAACTTTAATTCAGAAGCGTAAAGTTTAATATTTTCTTTTACTCTTTCTTGTCTTTTTAATATTAAATCTGTTTCCGCCATTCCTAACGCCCTTAAACGCCTTTCTTCAATTTCGTATTCATCGTTTGCTGCTTTTACTTGTTCGTTTAATTTTTTCTGTTTATCTGTTAAATTTTCTGTAGGCCAAATTAAATCAATTAACTTGCCGCCATAAACTGTAAGTAAAGTAACTCCAACGGATAAAAGCGTTTGCCAACTAAAAAAACTTCCTGCTAATGTTTTTAATATTGAATTTGTCGGTTGTCCAGAAGCAGCTAATTCTTGGTTTGCTTTTCTTAATTTGGTAATTTCATCAACTACCATCGGAATATTATTCGATATTGCCATAAAACCAGTTTGCACTGAATTGGCAAACGCAGGCATTTCTCGTGTAATATTGTTTATTGAATATTGTAGTGTATTAAACCCACTCGCAGATTTTCCAACAGAAGTATTTAATCTATTTAAGTCGTTGTTAAAGTTATTTAATTGTTCTGTAGCAAATGCGCCTTTTGCCGCTTTACCTACATTGTTTAAATCATTTCCGGTTTTATTAACGCTATCTTGAATTTTCTTTTGCCCGTTAGCAAAGTCGTCAGCGTTTTTCTTTGCGTTTGCTGCATTCTTACTATCGACTCTGCCTAATTCCTCTAAAGTATCTATTGTAGGTTTTAAAGCTGCGTCATCTACTACAACCTTTATTTTTATATTATCTAATGCCATCTGTATCGGTTTTCGGCAAACTACTTATGTAGTCTTCTAATAAAAGATTGTATTCATAAACAGACAATTTATTTATGTCGTCTATGCCGATGTTACTTGCCTTTGCAAGTCTAATATTCTGTAGAAATCTGTTTTCTTCTGTTCGTCTAATAGTAGCGATGAAAGAACTGATATTTGTTTGTCTGTCACTTTCTCCCCTATTGTCGTATATGCTTGAAAATCTTCCTCTGACATACTGGAAAAGGGATTGTAATTCTTTAGCTGCTGCGATAAAAAAAAAGCGTCTAATTTATTTTCTTTCCACTTGGCTATCTTTTTTAAGTTGTATTTGTAATTATATTCGTATGGCTTTTCGTTTTCGTCAAAGAACACAACTGACGCCAGTTTCATTATTATTTCGCCCTCTACAATTAGTTCTAATCTTTCTTTTAAGAACATATTTAAGCGGGCTAATTCGGTTATTTTAATATTCTTTTTATCGTTCAGAATATTATCTACTGCGGTTGTATGCGCTAATAAATATTCACGTGAACATCGCATTGAAAGTTCGTTATAAAACGCATTTGCCACGAATGCTCTGCCAGAAGCTAAAGCAAATATGTCTTCAAACTGATAATATTGAACGCCATCACAAATAAAAGCAGGAACAATTTTATGTTCTGTTTTTAGCTGAAAATATGGCTTACCCAGTAATTTTGATTTTATTTTTTTCCAGAAAAGCATTAAATTCAGTATAAAAATTATTCGCTAAAACTATCTTTCCGCCTATTTCGTATTTATCGTTATTCGGCCAGATTTTTAATTTGATATTCGGGTTGTGCATATGTCTCCAACTTTCGTTATACATACCGCCACAATTACAAGACTTGTATTTATAAAACCCGTTTTTTACTAAAATATCTTTCATTCAATTATTCTGAAAATTAAGTATTGTAAACCTGCCAGACAAATAATGTAAAGCGGTAAATACATATATTCACTATAATTATAACTAAATAAATATAATATCGTTCCGTAAACCGAACTCATACAGATCGGGCAAAGTATTAAAGGCTTTCCAATAAATAAAGGTAATTTTTCGGCATAATACTTTAACTTCCATAAAATTTCTTTATCTGTAATATTTCCGTTTATATCAAAGCTATACTGACTTGCTGCATACAAACCCCAAATAAATAAGGAATTTAACAACAAAGTCAGTATAACTTCAATCCAAAACAAATGAAACATAAGACAAATGTAATACTATTTCTGAAATTTAAGAAAATTTTTGTGCCACTGGTTGCAATAATATCGGAAGCAGTCCAAAACGTCTGCTTTTCTGCTTTCGGTTGAGCGGTCTTTTACAATTTTATTGTCTTCGTCTACTTCTACAAACTTCATATCGTAGATTAAAGACGCTGAATTAACCGGGTCAATCTTTATACTGTAATTTTCTAATAAAGCGTTTACAAGTACCTTATTTTCAGTAATAGGTGGGTTTATTGTTGGTACGAATAATTGAGAAGTAGAAAGGTTTAACTTACTTTTAATTACCTTATAATAATTTAGATTGTCTTGAACCATTGCCGAACTGCTTTTACCAGTCGCGTCACCCGTAACGCTATAAATAGCATTTGGATATTTAGCCAGTATAGCATCGCACAAAGAATAAATATTACTGTTATGCAGCTTGAAAACATAAGGAACATAAATCGTTTCATTATAATGCTGAATTGCTGCACAAGTTATTGGATTTTTGTTAAAGTCAAAAGATAAGTAAAGATATTCATTTGGATTGTATTCGCAATGTTTGGAATGTCTTTCTTCGTCAAAAGCAAAACAGAATTTTCCAGACTTATCTTCTACTCCCCAAATACCCAACGCATAAATATCGTAGTATAATTTATTAGTTAATTGTAAGTCTGTTATTGTTTTAACGTCTCTTTCAGTTAAAAATAAATTGTCTTTATATGTAGTATGAACGTATTTATATTTTGTTCCGCCTGCGTTTAATTCGTCTATATTATCAATAATATTCCTTTTTAGCCAGTGATACTCGCTAATTGGATTGAAGCAGCCGATAAATTGAACGTAGTTATTCTTTTCGCCCCTAACACGTAGCATTGTTTGCGTAAAGTCCTCAAACGTGAATTCTGTTAATTCATCGTAGAGTATGGAAGTAATTCCGTGAATAGATTTTATCTTTTCTGGCTCGTCTAAACCCCTGCAGACTATTTCATTCCCGGTTGGCAAATGAAGTATGTTTTTTTCGGTTTTATTAAACTCAAATTCGTGTTCTAATTGCCAGTCATAAATTAACGATCTGAATAAAGGATAAATACTTTCTTTTAGCGTTTTATCTACTTTACGCAAAGCAAGTATTTTGTGACCTTTTTCGGTCAATATTCTTAATAAAACCTTTTGGTGCGCAAAATACGACTTGCCTGATCCCGACCCGCCGTAAAGCAATAATATTTCTGTTCGGTCATTTAATAATGGTTTATAAACTGGATTGACTTCTATCCGTAGTTGATTTTGCGTCTTCAATTATAATAGTTTTAATACCAGTATCAATATCTTTTCCGTTTGAAGTATGGTCGATGTGTTGCTTTGCTTTTCCGTATGCTCTATCTAAAAGTATTTCGGCTGCTCTTACGTCTCCTTTTGCCGCCTTTGCTCTTAATGCTGCTAAAATTGCTTTTGCAGCGGTAACCCCGTCTTTTTCTTCGCCCAATACTTCGTCTAATAATTTATCTAAATGCGGTAGCTTTGGCGGTCTTCCATTTACGTTACCAGACTGACCTTTTTTGAATACTTTTGCGCCTTTTGGCGTTTCTCCCTTTTTAAATGGCATATTTCTGCTTTGTTTCTGTTATTTTAAACCTTTAAATGCTTTTAACGGGTAAAAAACAAGTGAATTTCTATAACCGTCTTTGGCAGTTGGTATTATTGGCGTAACTCCGTGAACATTTCTCCAAGCAGGGTAAACTAACATTGAATTATCACTGCTATCTACAGTTGCATTATAATCTGGCACAGTTGTGTTTCCGCCAGTTGCATTTTGCTTTTTTGCGATTATTACATTTACGCAATGTTCTAAATTTCCTGCATCTCTATGAAATGGTGCTGAAATATTATAATTGCTAATTGAACTTGTAAATAAATCCCCAAACCTCCACTTTTTAGGTATGTTTGTTTCAATTATCTGTTTTTGTCTTTCGTAAATATGCGGTGTTATTTGATTAATTAATTGTTCGCTTTCCTTACATAACAATAACATAGCTTTTATAAATGTTTGTGCTGATTTTACTTGATGTACGCTTGATATTGTTGGATAAGGTCTTCTCATATGTGGTTTTGGCGGAACACTACCAATTATAGTTGAATACTGCAAAACCTCTTTATCAGTATTATGCAAACCGCTCGATCTTTTCATTTCGCTTTTAGGAACATTTTTACTCCTTAATTCTACATTTGCTAAATCTGCCAGTTTGCCTAATTTTTCAGAATAGTTATATATGTTTTTTATGTAAAAACCTATTGCTTCTCCATTATCATAAAAAATACTATCTTCTGTTACGTTTGGCTCAATTATTCCACAAACGTCACCTATCTTAATATTATGTTCAACTTTTTTTAAATCAATTCTTTTCATAACAGAATACATTTGTGCAGGCAGGAAACCAAGATTTTTGCCATACGTCATAATCTCTACTTTGATATTTAGCAGTATTTCCTATTGAAGCTAATTTATAATTTTTATTTAATTTATCTATAATATTCCAAAATCTTGGTAAACTTGGGTCTATATCAAAACTCCATTCAAACACTAACTTTTTAAACTTTCTTTTTGTGTTTTCTAATATTGGCATTTCTGCGCCCTCTATATCCATTTTAACACAATATCCATCTTTTGTTACTTCGTCAAAATTTACGCAATCAACTTTCAAACCTTTTCCGTTCCAATTTTTATACATTGAATTTCTCCAGACGTTACCATTATTTCCTACGTATAAATTTGCTTTTTTTACTTCATTATGAACTAATCCTGCGCAAATTATTTCTGCTTTAAAATTATTTAATTGTAAATTTTTTTCAATCATTCTGCAGTTATTAGGGTCTGGCTCATATACTATTACATTTGCACCCAAAGAACAAGCCAATAAAGTAAAAGCACCTACATTCCCACCGCAATCAATCCACGTTTCACCATTTTGTATTGTCATTCCTTTTTTTCTATAAACGTCTCGATCAATAACTTCTTCAAATGTTTTTAAATCGCTTGTGTTTTCACGGTAATAGAATTTTATTCCTTTTATCGTTTTAATCTTCATATCTTTTCTTTTTCGGCTTTTAAATATTCCATTATCATACCACCAACATATGCTTCACGTTCACGCCAGAATTTAACAAGTTCATATGCTTGTTCATAATGTTCTGCTTCAAATTCGATCTGTATTGCTTTTTTAACTCCGCTTGCCATATCTTCTAATTGGCTATTAAGGTCTGCATTTTCATCGTCTAATATAGAATAATCTACTTCTGCAGGCGGTTGCCATACGTCTAAACCCCATTCGGTCAATTGTTCGTTTTCCCACTCGTTTGCAAGCATTTCCCAATCCCACTCTCCATAACCTACATTGTCTGCAATTATAAAACGCCTTTGTTCTTCTTCGCTTAATTCGCTTGCTTTAATTACTGGAACTTCTTTTAACCCTGCTTCCTTACACGCTTTTAAACGCATATTTCCACCAAGAACAATCATATCGTCATTTACTACAATAGGTCTTATTTCTAACATTTTAGGAAATTCTTTTATTGAATTAACTAATTTATTAAAATTATCTCCTTTTATTAATCTTGGGTTATTTGGGTTTAACTTAATTTCGGTTATTTTAATTTTCTTGATATTCATAAGGTTTATTTTTTACAAATATAATATTTTTTTTATTAATATTTTTTTATAGCTTATCTAATTCTTTTTTTACTTCCCACCAGTATTCATAATCAGATAACCCGTTTCTATCAATATGACTAACCTTTTTACTTGCGTCTGCTAATACTTCGTTTACTGCTATTATTGAACACTGTTTAGCAGAGTCAATATAATCTTCCCAACCTAAAACTTCGTGAAATACCCTTGTATGTGGTATAAACCTATTAATTAATTCTTCCGCTTTTTCTTTTGGCGTCATTTTATTTTTTATTTATTTCGTTGTATTGGGGTGAGTTTATGGCTTCTATAAGCAAGTTAGCGGAAAGCATTAGCACCCTGCTTATCATTGAACATTTTTACTCTTTGTTCGTCAATTTCGTATGCTATAAAATCCCTATTCAATTCTTGACAAACTTCTCCAACTATTCCACTTCCAAAAAATGGATCTAAAACAACACCACTTTCAGGGCAAAAGCATTTAATAAGTATCTGCATCAAGTCTTTTGGTTTTGCAGGTATTTTGCCATTATGCGGTTTATTAAAATGATAGTGGTCTCTTATCCATGTTCCTTCATCTGATTTATCAAATTGCCTTCCTTCTGCCTTATAGTCTCCAAATACCTTACTACTTCGCTTCATTGATTTTGTGCCTTCATTGTAATCTAATCCAGTCCTTACATCAACATAAAAATCTTTGCTTAATGTAAGCCAGAATATTTTTTGGAACGATACCAATGGCATCCGCTTACTTACCCAAGCACCACCATTTGAAAAGCTCCAAATAATTTCACGCCTAAAAATGTGATTTACTTCGTTTCTTAATTCATAATCAAATGGTTGCTTTGTAAAGCAAATAATATTTCCAGTTAGTTTTGTAACCCTTACAGCTTGACAAATTAAACCTTCTTTACAAAGTTTATCCCAATCCTGATAATCAGGGTCTAAAATTGTTAAGTCAATACTATGGTCATCTAAATCGCAAATTAAATCCATTGCGTTTCCGTGAATTAACCCATGCCTTCCGCTAACATCGGTTTGGCAAAATGGGGGCTGACTGCTTTCTATCATCTTTTATCTGTTATTGAACATTAGTAATTCTAATCGGCTTTTGTGGGTATAATTCCCCCACTTCGCCAAGCCGTAGGCGTTATATTTTTTCTATTTGTTCTTTTGTAATGTGGTTAAATATTAGCTTTAAATGAATATTCTTGCATAAACTCAATATTTCTTCCTCTTTATTAGTTTTTTTTGTTTTTCCTGCCAGTCGTTCCATCATATATTTACTTGCAGGAACTCCGTCTGCGCCATTCATTCTGGAACTTATATATCTTGTTTCGGCTTCTGTTTTTATGCTTTCTTTTAATTCTTTTGTAATTAATGGAATTAAATTATTCTTTTTTAGCCAGTCGTAAGCAATATTAGCAGGGTCATAAATTGAATTTTCTTCTTTAAACTTATCGTAACAATACAACGTAAATTCTTTTCCAGTATCCATATTAAGTGCATTTTGGCGTTCTTCAATAATCTTTTTTTCGTGTTGTTTTTGTTTTAAAATAGCTTCCTGCCTTTCAGTTGAATTCATATAACCTTTAAGAAATTGATTAAATGAAACTGCGTTTATACCGAAATATTCGCCGTATTCCTTTCGTACTCCTTTTTCAATAGCAGTTTTTACGCCAGACGGACTAATTATATTTTTATATGGAAGTATTTCATTAATTAAACCACCAGTCATTAATTTAATAATCGTATTATCTACTTTTGCTTGTCCTATGTCTAAAAACGCTTTTATAACTAATTCCCGGCAGTATTTTTCAATTTCAATATGTTCTATCTCACTTATTTTTTTTCCTGCATAATCAGTAATATAGCACCTTTCTGCCTGCATTAAGTTTGGACTAAAGTTCACCGAACTTTTTTCCAGTGCGTGGTTTGTTTGCATATTCTTCTTGTGTTTGGTTGTATAAATTTATTAAATTATGAAACTTGTTCGGTTGGTCTTCTTTATTTTGTTTTATCGGAAATAAGCCAGAATAATTATTTGCTATTGAATTACTGATTATTTGCCTTGCTACTTCTGGATCGTTATTTGCTATTTTAATTAAATTCTTGTAGCAAATTTCTAAACTTTTTTGGCTCTTGTAACTTTGCTTTTTTTCTTTTTTATATTCCAACCATAATTCAAATACTTCTAAATATTCAAAATCAACAAAAGATAAATCTATTTTATTTTTATTTATTTTAATAATATCACTATCATTATCATTATCACTATCATTATCATTATCGGTATTTTTCGTATTCGAATTTATACGCTCGTATTCGGTCGTATTATTTTTATTCCATCGTATTTTAATATTTTCTTTATTCTTCTGACAAGTTTCTTTATATTTTTCGCAGTCTCTATCAATAGTTTGTTTAATATGCTGAAATAATAAATTAGTTAATCGGTCTGGCGCTTCATCTTCAATTCCATTTATATATTTAAATAAATGTTTAATTAATTTTCCTGCTTCAATATCTTCTAATTTATCAAATGTATTTATCCAATCTTGGTAAATAATATATTTCTTTTTATTTTCAGCCATTTTCTTCCTCACTTTCTATCATATAAGATATTTCTTTTTTAAGGTGTTTTACGAATTTAATGGCAGTCAATTTATTTAATGTTATATAACTAAATTGGTCTAATTCATTTTCAATTTTTATATATAACTCATTTTGCGTATTAATATACGCTTCCATTTCAATTTGTTCGTCGTCTTTTGATGAACAAAATACAATTCTTGTTTTTTCCATTTTTCTAATAGTTTTAGGTAAACTAATAACCTTTTAAAACGACAAAACCCTATTAAATGCAGGTCGAGTGCAAATAATAGGGCGTCGTATTTGTGGCTCTGCTTCCGCTGCCACTATGTTTAACGATGTTTTTCTCGACCAAAAACATTTTTTAAATTCTAAAGAACGTGCTACAAAGATAGTAATTTTATTTATATATTCCTATTTCTTCATTAAATTTTTTTCTTAATTCAATTCTTTCAGATTTTGAATATATTTTTTCTTTTGGCAATTGTTTTATTATCTGTTTAGTTTTTTCAATTGCTTCTTTTAATTCCGGTATAGACGGCTTTATTTCTCTTATTTCAGCAACTAAACCAGTTTCTATATATTCTTTTAATTGAATGCCAAACTCGTTTATAAGCCCTTTATTGTAGCCTATTATGTTTGCTGAAAGTTGTACATTACAATAGTAATCTTGAAGCCAAATATTAAATAAATTAAATCTTAATGACGGGTTTGCTTGTGTACTATGATAATGTCCAGATTGCGGTTTACCATTTCTGCCGCAACTTATACAATTATGTCCAAAATCAATAATACGAATAAGTTTATTAATTATGACTTGAAAATCTTTTATATAATCTTTATGCGTCTTTAATTTCTCTTTCCTTATTTTAACCTCTTTCTTCCATTCCTTTTCCTTATGGTCGTCGATAAAACAGTAAGTAGAACAGAACTTGTCTGTAGTTTTATAAGGTCTAAAAACAGTTCCGCACCACTTACATTTTTTATCTTTAACTATTCTCAATCTATTAAATTTTTAGGTGTTGTTTTTTTATCTAAAGTATAATTTAAAAACATTCCAGAAGTTCCGTAACGTGTTTTAAATACTTTCTTTTCTCTTTTAAATACATAACCCAACTTTTCAAAGTCGTGTATTCTTCTGGCGATTGAACTGCAGCCAGTTAATTCAAAAGTATTAAGCCAATTTAATGTTCTACCTTTTTTCAATAAGGATAAAACCGCTGATTTTTGAGTTTTTTGTTTCATTGTTATAATTGTTTTGGTTCTGGTTTTTTAAATTTACTAAATTTAATTACATTGTTTTCATACTGCAGGAATTCTTGGTATGCGTTTATAATAGCGTCTTTTAAATCTTTATAACCCTCTAAATCGTTTATGTCGTCTCGATCTAATACAGTTCCAAAAGTGAACTTGTAAGAGTAAGTAAAGGATAATAAAGTAAAATGTCCGCTAAAATGCGTTTTGGCGATATAATCAGCCATTTCCAACCAGTCTTCTAAACTGCTATTTTCATCTATAAATCTATCCATTGTTTTATTTATTTAATTATTAAAAAGGTAAACCAGAACTATTTTTTTTATTATTTGTCGCAATTTCTTCGTCTGGAACATCAATATTCTTATTATTACTCCAAACAGATTTTCCGTTACCTAAATAATTTTTTTGCTTTCTGGCTTCGCGTTCCTCTTTACTTTGATCGTCGAATATAGATACGTTTTGTCCGTACTGGTTTTTTTCATCGTTTACAATAATTCCTATATTGTAATACTTTTGTCCTTTTTTGCCCTCTACGATTTTACTTTTGTCGATTTTTGTTAGATCGATACTTGCTGAAATAATTTCCATTGTCTATTGGTTTAAGGTTAATAAATAATTTCTGGCTTCTTCTATTCTTGTTATCATTAATTCAATTACTGACTCGTCTCTTTCTACTTCAAACATTACAACTCGTTCTTCTTTTGGAATATCAAAACTCCATTCTTTACATTGTAGATCGTAACCCGGATATTCTTTGTAGAATTCAAAACTATCAAATATATTGTTTTTCTCTACTTCAATACATTTTTTAATATATTCTTTGTTGTCTTCTGCAGGGCAATTTAATGAATAATAAATGCGTTCTTTTTCTTTCTGAATTAAATGCAAAGGTGTATTTACTAAACAGTATGCAATATTCCATTTTAAAGCACCAGTAAGCCACATATAAGAATGCGCTTGATAATAGTAGTCAGATAGCAATTTATCGTCTTTATATGGCAGCGTAAATAAGTCCCACGAACATTTTATGTCGTAACCCTCTGTTGCTCTTAATATCGTTTCGCCAATATAACAATCTGGTTCGCCAGTTACATAATCGTTCGTTAATCTTTGGTCGTTCTTTTTAAGTAGTTTATTTAAACTAATAGAAAGTAAATCAATTCCTGCTTCTTCCTGCGCCAAACCTTTTTCGATATATTTATTACTTATATCTTTTCTGCGCTTATATTTTAACTCTCTATAATACTGCTTTAAATAGGTTTTTGCAGTTTCGCCCATCTGTTTACCGCTTCTGTCGTTAGTCATTATTTTACCAACTGCGGATGCTCTAAAAATTATTTCTTCTTTGTTCATTGTCTTTGGTTTTAAAGTAGTTTATTTTCTTTTTCGCTAATTAATGTATGGTATTCTTTCGGAAGTTCATTATACAAAATATTAATATCGTTTAAAGTTCTTGCCGCTTCAATCATTTTAATGGCTCTTTCTTTTACTCTATCTTTCTGAATTGAATTATCTGGCGTTAATTCTAATACGTCTTTTCGGTTTAAATCTCGCCCAAATATAGCACCTATATGTTCTGCAGCGTCTTTTATTGCGTAACTTTTAGCCATCGGTAAAGCCATCATAACTGCGTTATTATTTATGTTTTGTAGTTCTGCAGGACTGCTTCCAGACTTGGTTTGTAATTGTACCGCACCAACGCCATCGTGGTAAGTCCATTCATTATTTATTAAATTAAGATAATGAAGCCGAACAGTAACATAAACCGAATTAAACATTACGCCCTCTCTAATTACTTCTACTCGGTGTTGCTTAAATAATTTCTGCAGCAAAGTTTCTACAATTCCGATCGGAATGTATTTACTATTATTTGCATACTTATTTGTTTTTATCCAATCTTTTTTTGGTTCTACATTAACCAGTTGATTGAATTGGTCTTGTTTGAAAGCTAACTCTATATTGTCTTCATATAGGTCTGCCAGTGTTGGAAGTTGTTTGTTCATTGTCTATTTGTTTTGGTTTGTGAATGCAAAGATATTAATATTTTTTAAATATTAAAAATAATGTTTTAAAGTTCTGAATTTAACTGTAATATCTTCACCGTCTTGAATTATTTTGCCGTCTTTTATTACTACATTTCCAATTGTTGGTTCGTTGTCTGCAGGAAATATTAATTCTTTAAAACTGCTTCCTCTACCTTTAAATTCATCTTTATCAAATAACATTTTATTTAATTTTTTTTCTTCTGCTATTATTACCGAATTAATGTGGCTTAATACTGCAGATACTCTTGAATGCGTAGTTCCAACAATAGAAGCTATTTCATTATACGTTTTATTGTCTTTATACAGATCGTAAATGCGTTCGTATTGCTTATAACTAAATCCATATTTTCTGTTTTCTATATTTCCTACTTTCATTTTTTTTATTTTAAATTAAACCTTGCGAAGCCATTGAAATAAATTCTTTTTTATATGGCGATAAAATAATATGATCTAAAACTTTAACCTCTAATAATTTTAAAGCTTCTTTTATTTTAATTGATATTTCTTTATCTTGTTTTGAAGCAATTAAATTACCACTTGGGTGGTTATGCGCTAATATTATTGAGCTTGCTAAACTATCTATTGCATATTTCGCAATAATTTTAACATCAACTACAGTTCCAGAAACTCCGCCTTGACTTATTTTAGCATATCCTATCGTCTTATTAGCTGCGTTTAAAAGCAGTATAAAAAAACTTTCAAATATTTCTATATCGTCTGAATAAAACTTTCGTATAAATAAATTAGCGTCTTTTCCATCTTTAATAAATTTAGCAGGAAATTTAGTTTGAGTACTTTTTAACTCAAATCTTGGTGTACATTGTCTCATTTGTTTTAGATTTTAAAGTGAATAATATCTGTTTGCGTCTTTTGGTTTGATCGGAAACGGATATTTAATTTGTATTCCATCTGGGTACATTTCGTTTGGTGGATAACAAGACGATATTATACCGCATTTTTCTTCCAGATTATTTTTCTTTTCTTCTTTGTCTAAAAATTGAACGTAGTTATATAACCAGTTTCTAATTATTGTAAAGTTGTCCATTCTACTATTTTTAAAATTATTAAATCAGTTAAATTTTGCCCTTTGATAAACTTGCGCAACGCTTCCGGCTTATTATTTCCGTAAACTATTTCGCTATCGTTTAAACCTTTGTATTCGTAGATTATTTTAAATATTCTCATTGCTTTCAGCTTTATGGTTAATATACATACTTACTTGCTCAAATACTGTATAGAATTCATCTGAATTACAAGGTTCTTCGCTAAACTTTAACGCGCTATCTGGCGAAACTATCGCAAGGTCATAATATTGAGCGTGCCAGTAACCAACCTTAATGGCAGTCTTTTCATCAATAATTTTATAATAACTGGTTCTTGATTTACAATAATGCGGAAGCATTATGTCATAATTTGTTTCTACTTCTGATTTTACTGTTACTGTTAGTTTCATTTGTTTTGGTTTTTAGATTAATAATTAATTATTTTCTTCGTGACATTCTGCGCAGTGGAAATTATCCCAACCGCCTAAATCAATTAGTTCTTCTTCGCTGAAAAACACTTTACAACTATTGCATTGTGCTTTTACTTCTGCGTTAGTATCGTAATATGGAGACATAAATTCTGTTCCATTATCGCCATCTATTAAATAGTTTCCTGCGTTCATTTTACTTTTTTTTAGTTTCTGTTTGTTTGTTTTCTATTGTTAGAATTCGGTCTATTATTGCCGCTTCTATAAATTCTCCAGAACGGAAACGTCTGTTCTGTTCTTTTTGCGTCTTAAAGAATTCTCTAATTCTTTTTTCGCTGATTGGGTTAAATGTAATTGCCATTTTTTTATAAGTTTTAATTTTCCGTAAAGATACAAATATTTTTTAAATATTATATATATTATGAAAAAAAATGTGCGTTGAGTAGTCGCACCCCTATTTTAATTAATTAAGATTAAAAGCTACTGAATGCGCAAGTGAATTAATTCTATTTGCTGAACTAAATAATAGGTCTTCCTCGCTTTTAGCTACTTCGTGGGTTAAATATCTTGTTACGCCCTGCAGAACGCTAAACATATTAGTTCCAGTATTTGCCATTTCAAACGCAACCGCTTCATTTATTTTATCGAATGTATTTTGTCTTCTTGTAGCTTGGTCGTGGTAATTCTGGCGATTAATTCCGAATACTTTTGAATAATATTTATCTAAATCAGCTTCTGTAATGCTTTTAAATGTTAGATCGTTTAACATACTTACATAATTATCTACGTCTGCAGTAGCTTTAATTATCTGGTCTGTAAATAACATAAATCTATCATTATTATTTTTAGTGTTCTTAAATGAAATTGCTCTATCTTCATTCCATCTGGCAGCACCATTTGAACACCATAAACGTAAGGTTGAATAACTTACAGAACATTTAGTAAAGCCGTCAAAACCAGTTTTAAACATTAATTTAGTTTCTAATATGTCTCCCGGCATTTTAGTTTGTAATTCGTATTTCTTTAAAGGAATATTAAAAGCTACTTTTTTGCCACCTTTATATTCTTCATACTTTAACTTATTAATATCAACTTCAATTCCAGAACTGTAAATTGAATTTACTACGCTATCTAAATACATTTCCAAGTCCATTGGCTTAAAACTTTCGCCTACAACACCTAAACAGTCTCCGCCGTCATTTCTATACACTCCGTATGCTTTAGGCGAATTCCAGCCCTCTAAACCAGTGTGAAGTTGAATTTTCTTTGCTTTAATTAATTGTCCTTTGATTGTTTCAATGTGTTTTGCTTCCTGCTCTACATTGTTTAATAATTGCATTGTTTCCATTTTGTTTTTAGTTTATATAGTTAATAATTAAAAATTTCCCTCTATTCTGTAATTAATTCCTTTTTGGTCTAATAAATAAGCTATTTGTATTTCCAGATTATCGTAATTTTCTTCCTGCTCTGGAATAAAATAAAAGCTAAATTCATTATTGAATTCTAAATAATAACCTGCTTCGTCTAATACGTTCAGAATTTCGTTATTATCAATTTGCGTACTTCCGTAAATGTTTAAACCTTGTTCCATTGTTTTTAGTTTTGAGTTAATAATTATTG
>Ga0315900_10001892_pt1 | contig 32982 bp, 29 predicted proteins | sample LakEriMetagenome_FD_203521 | JGI IMG/M metagenome (GOLD analysis project Ga0315900, IMG submission 203521) | Freshwater fungal communities from buoy surface, Lake Erie, Ohio, United States - Buoy 12 MA114 | ecosystem: Environmental > Aquatic > Freshwater > Lake > Lake biofilm | place: USA: Lake...
AAAGATCAAACGCATGCAACGCGTGGCCACCCGGTATGACAAAACCGATGTTTCATTCATGGCTTTTGTCCTTCTTGCCATCTGCACTTTATCCCTCAGAAACCAATTTTAAAACACGCCCTAGGGAGTGCTAAAACGTAGGCTTCTCTCCTCGCAGCGGGGCTGGCCAGAGGCGCTTACGAAAGGTGCCGCCATTGATGGTGGGCAAGACGCCCGAGAGCTGACATGGCTTAGTTGTCGCCTTTCACTGGTTTGCCTGCGGACATCCACCACCGCTTCTCATTGAAGTCGGAATTTGGCGTGGGCAGCTTCGCGCCGGTGCGCTTGAGCCAGGCGTTGAGGGCGTTGGTGAGGTGCGTGGTCTTCTTTGGGCGGTCGATGGCGACGTTGCGCGTTTCGCAGGGGTCTTCGCGGAGGTTGAAGAGCTCGGTGCGCGGGCCGAGGACGAGTTTGCCGTAGGGTTTGTCGTCGGGCGTGAAGCCGGTGGTGTCGAGGTAGTCGCCGAACCAGTGGATGAGCTTCCAATCGCCCTCGCGGATGACGGCGCAGGGCGTGCGGCCGTAGTTCGTGGTGTAGGTGGGCATGTGCCAGAACAAGGCGGGTCGCTGGAGCGGACTGGTTTGGGTCAGTAGAGGGAGGAGGCTCTCGCCGTCTAAAGTAGTCATCTCGCTCCGTCGAGATGAACGGGGCGTGTTGCTGGCAGGCGGAGTGTCCGATGATTCGGTGGCGATGTTGGCTGGCGGAATCTTCGGCTCCTCTCGCGGAGCGAGAGGGCTACTTTGCGAAGCCGCCACACTCATAAACGTCGGATAAAAATCGACGGTATGCACCGGCACATCGCACTCACTGCCAGGCTTCACTTTGCCCGGCCAGCGCACGAGGAGCGGGACGCGGATGCCACCTTCGTAGGGCGAGCCTTTGCCTTCGCGGAGCGGGGCGTTGTCGGTCACGCGGGAGAGGCCGCCGTTGTCGCTGGTGAAGATGACGAGGGTGTTGTCGCTGAGCTTGAGCTCATCGAGTTTCGCGAGCAAGCGGCCCACTTCGTTGTCGAGATGCTCCAGCATGGCGAGGTAGTTGGCGATGGGGCACTCGCTGGAGCTGCCTTCATCGTTTGCCGACCGCTTGAAGCCTCGGGCGACATGCTTCGCGATCAAAGCCTCCGGGGCTTCCAGCTTCGTGTGCGGGCTGAAATGCGCGGCGAAGGCAAACCACGGCTTGCTGCGGTTCGCTTCGATAAAGCCGATGATGTCGTCGGTGATGGCGGTGACGGTTTTATCCTCGTGATGCTCATTGCCATTCGCCGGACCGGCGAAATCGAAGCCGTAGGAGTCAAAGTAACCTTCACGCTTCCGCAGGGCAGCGACGGCGTAGTTGTTCGCGATGTGCCACTTGCCGCTGATGCCCGTCGTGTAGCCCGCTTGGCGCAAAGTGGTCGCCAGCGTGGCCGTCTCCGGCCCCAGAGCATCCTTAGCCTCGGCGGAACGCATCGGTGCAAACGACGGCTCCTTCTCGTTCAGCACCTTGAATACACCCGTGCGAGCCCCGTATTGCCCAGAGAGAAAGGCGGCACGCGTCGGCGAGCACTGCGCATCCGCATACGCCTGCGTGAAGCGCATCCCTTGCGCCGCGAGACGATCCATGTTCGGCGTTTGCAGGTCTTTGTTGCCGTAGCAGCTCAGCGCATTCCATCCCATGTCATCGGCGAGGATGTGCAGGATGTTGGGACGCGGCTCCGCCGAGAATGACGAATGTGGAATGGCGAATGACGAAGCGATGAGTGTGAGGAGAAGGCTTTTCATGGCTCGAAGGTGTTTTTGGACTCATGCAGCTCCTTCGGCAGTTCGCCGATCGGGTCAGGGGCGATGTAGTTGAAGGCGCTGCCATCTCCCATGCCTGCGAACACATTCTCGCGCACGACGATATTCTCAGGCAGCAGTGGATACTCTTTGCGTGCGTAGATGCCGACGGCGATGCGCTTCTCACAATGCTCGAAGCGGTTGCGGGTGATGAGGATGTCGTGTGAGCGTCCGTAGCCGCCGAGAGCGTCGGTTTCGCCGTAGGTCTCCACGTCGGCGGCCATGAGGGAGATGGGCCAGGCGTAGTAGTCCTTCGGCTTTTTCAGGTTGCGGAAGATGTTTCCGATGAGGACATGGCCATCACCTTGCAAACGGACGCCGCCAGTGTTCTCGCGGCCTTGGCCGTCGAAGAGGTTGTCCTGCACGAACACGCGGCGAGCGGTGCGCAGGCATAGCACGCCCTGGCTGGCGATGAAGCGATTCTTTCGCACGACGATGTCGGAGGCCTTGAGCGTGATGAGTTCGTTCTCGCCGTCGCAGCGCTCGAAAATGTTTCCCTGGATGAGCGATCCTGTGGCAGCCGCACGCGAGCCGCTCCAGCCGATCTGGATGATCTCGTAGCCGTTTTGATCGTCGATCTTTGGTCGGTCGAGGAAGCGGTTGTTGAGCACATGCAGTTGTTGCAGCCCGTCCTTGGGCAGTTCCGCCGCACCGAGCATCTGCCCGATGTGCTTGAAGCCGCTGAAGGTGGAGTTCGACACGGTGTTTCCACGACCGCGCATGCTCATGAGCCAGAGATGCAGCTTCGGCCAGTCCGCAGGGTTCGTGGAGCCGCAGTTCTCAAAGCGCAGGCGGTTGAAGAGGCAGTGATTGGCCGGTTTGGCCTCGCCATTGCCCACGCGGAAGAGCACCTCGTTGTTCTTCGATACCGTCACACCTTGAAAAGCCAGATCATGCACGATGAGATGCTCGCCATGAAACGTCACTGCGGATTCGCCGGTGAAACTCACGCTGCCCGGCTTCTCGGGCCGGATGATGATCGGTTCCTCAGCCGTGCCACGACCTTCAAAGGTGAATCGTGCGTCCTTCCAAGCCGTGCCCGCGAGCACGAGCTGATCGCCCGGCTTGAGCTTACCAGACAAAGCGCGGACTTCGACGGCTGCGCGAGCCACATGCACCTCACCGCTGCCAAAGTCGCCGGATTCGATCTTCGCGAGTCGTGGATCAACCGGACGCTGAAGATCGAGGCGGAGCGTCTTCGGCAGTTCATCTGCCATGACGCACAAACTCCAAAGGCAGAGGCAAAGTGCGGCTCTCATGGCTTTGCGGCGGCATGGAGTTTCGCCTTGTTCTTCTCCCACTCGGCATTCGGCAGCGCCTGCCAAATGCGCAGCTTGCGAAAGCTGGCCTCCGTCCCCGCGCCGAGCATGAGGCTGTGTTTGGCGGTGCCGATGAGCATGTTGCTCAGTGTGATGCTTTGACCATCCAGCGTGCCGACAACTTCATCGCCTTGGATTTCGAGCACGACGGTGTGCCACTCGTTGAGTTTGATGGGCTTCAGCAGCTTCACGGTGGTGCCTTGCTCGCGCTGCTTTGTTGCTGGATTGATCCTCTCCGCGTCATACGGCGTCAAAAACAACCCGCCTTGGCCGAGGCTGAGCGAGATGACGTAGTCCTTCGCATCCGTAGCCTTCACAAAGAGTGAGCGATACTTCCGGCCCTCGTCTGGCACGTCGTTGAGGCGCACCTCGCACTGGATGATCACATTTTGAAACGGAAGGCCAAACGAGGCCGTGGCTGGATGGTTCGCGCCAGGTGTCTCGATGCCACGGAACTCGCCCTTCGCGATCTCCCAACGTCCACCTTTGCCACCCGTGGCGCTGCTGTAGCGCCAGCCGGTGAAGCCGCTCGCGAAGCCAACGGGCTTGCCGGAGAAGGGTGGAGGCGCTTGAGCGAAGTCCTCGCTGGCGAGGAGTTTGCCGCGCGTGGTCATGAGCGTGGCTGGATCTTCGGCTTTGGCGGCGAGACCGAGCGCGAGTGTGGCCACAAGAGCCAAAGAGGGAGCAAAAGGCAGAGTCATCGGCCGGGAAGAGGGTTCATTTTGCCGTCCAGATGCGCACGTCATCGAAAAGCACGCCGGGGCCGTTTACGGTGAAGTGAAAGCTCTGTTTGGTCTCGTGGGCGATGCCGGGTGACTTCAGTTCACCGGCCGGCTCATCGTCCATCGTCACACGGAGCACCTCGCCGAGGAGTTCGATGCGAACGGTGTGCCATTTTTTCGGCTCGACGACGCGATTCACGGCACTTCCGCGTCCGACGAGCAACTTGTCCGCCTCGGCCTTCTTTGCAGGTTCCTTGCGCAGCTCAAAGATGTCGTTTCGCATCACGCCCTCCTTGTCATCGCCGATGCGGATCTGCTTCGGCGCAAAGGCCACGCGGCAAATGTGTCCGGCATGCGAACCTTTGTGGTTCTTGTCATCGAAGACCGCGTTGAAGCCCGTGGAGCCATCCAGCATGAACTTGAACTCGACGATCACGTCCTTCATCGGCCTGTAAACGCGACCCACCGCGCCGTGGTCGTCCCGCGTCTGCCAGCCCTTCAAAACGCCGTTTTGCACGGCGAAGGACGGGATGAGCGGTTTCCACTCGCCGAGTTCAGAGCGCTCAAAGTCATCGCTGAAGATCAACTCGCCCTTCTGGGCCAGCGGTTCGGCTGCGAAGGCAGTAACGGCGAAAAACAGGAAGAGGAAGGGTTTCATGGTGTGGAGCGGAAACGCAGCGCGAGGCCTCACTTTGCCGCGAAGCAGTGGAAACGAGCCAAAAGGAGCCATTCGCGACGTTTCACCGTCATGCGCCGCACGCTTCTTTGTCTGTTCTTCACCGCCAATCTCGCCTTCGCCGAGAAGACGCTGCCGTTTTGGGATCTCGCGCATTGGGATGCATGGAATAACACCGAGCTGGTGCAGACGACGCCGCAGGCCGTCGCAGCGGGCACTTACACCGATCCGCAGTTCCCGGATGCGTCGATGGTGTTTCCATCGGTCTGGCGGGATGTGGCGAGTGGGCAGTGGCGGATGATTTACTCGATCAAGTGGAGTCCGTTCACGATCATGGCGGCGCAGAGCGAGGATGGCATCGCGTGGCGGCCGCTGCCCGTGCCGGATGCGCAGCCGGAGGGTGGAAAGCTTGCGCCGCATCATGTTTTCACCTTCACGCACGGCCAGGGCAGCGGCGTGTATCACGATCCCGTCGCGGCGGATGGTTTTGCCTTCAAGATGTTCGGTCGGCAGGATGCGGACGCTGTGTTTGAGCAGGCGCTGGCGGATGGAAAGCATCCGTGGCATGACATCGCGAAGCGTGAGGGCAAAAAGCGCTACATGAGCATGGCCGCCACGCTGGTCTCGAAGGACGGCCTGCACTGGCAGCTCAAGAAAGACGGCCAGTGGTCCACAGACGATTGGGAGCCGGAGCCGCCGGTGTTTTGTTTCTACCGCGAGAGCGATCGCACACATGTACTCACCGCACGTCCTGGCTGGGGTGATCGCCGACTCGTGCTGCGCGAGACTTCCGACTTCAAAACGTGGAGCGATCCGCAACTGCATCTGCAACCCGACGCGCTCGATGTGGACGGAGCCGTGGGCTTCTACGGCATGCGAGTGCTGCGCAGCGGTCCTGGCTATGTGGGCGTGCTCTGGACCTTCCGAAACTCCAGCAGCGTGCCGGTGAACAGCTACAACCAGTTTTTTGGCGACTTCGATTCGCAGCTCACCTTCAGCTACGACGGCCATCACTTTATCCGCGGCCAAAGGAAGCCGTTCATCGCGCTGAATCCCATTCCCGAGCATGGTTGCGCTCAAATCCGGCCCAGCAGCCTCGTCGAAGCGGGCGATGAGATCCGCATCTACTCCGAATCACACAAAGGTGCGCACGGTCGCGAACGTGCGGCGAAAAACGCGACGAAGGAGCCCACGAGTGCCGTCCTGCTGCACACGCTACGTCGCGATGGCTTCATGCACCTTCGCTCGCGTGGCGACTTTGCCCGCATTCAGTCGAAGCCGATGCTTTTGAAGTCCGCGCAGCTTTCCATCAACGCCGCCGCTGACTTCGGCGAGGTGCGTTTCCAGCTCACCGACATCAAAAGCCAGCCGCTGCCCGGTTACACCTTCGATGACTGCCTTCCGATGCGAAACGCGAACTCGCTCAAACACGCGCTGAAGTGGAAAAAGGCCGCTTTGGAGCCTCTCGTCGGCAAAATGGTCCGTTTGGAGCTCGAGTTCCGTCAGGCGAACCTCTTCGCCCTTTACGGCGACTGGCATTTCATCGATGCGCAGGACATGTGGCTCCTCGAAGACGGCAAACCGGTGCCGGGGAAGCGGTTTGATCATCCGTGATCGCAATCACGGAGCCACCAAGCCCCACGCACCGGCACGCAGTCCTTGCGCGCCGCCTTTGATGTCGGGCGGGGTGTATTGATGCACTTCCTGCCAGGTTTGGCCGCCGTCGGTGCTGCGTTGAATGTTCGTGCGCTGTGGATGGATGCTGAGGAGCGTTCCTTGGTCGCTGGCGATGATTTTGCCATCGGGCACGGCGGTGGGGAGATCACGCCAGGTTTGGCCGTCGGTGCTGACGCGGGATTTTTTGGCGCAGAGCCAGAACTCGCTGCCGACGACGCTCAAGGTGGCTCGCTGTGTGCCGGTGGCGTGCGGGCCGTCCCAAGTCTCGCCGTTGTCAGTGCTCGTCCAAGCATTCGCGGCGTCTTTGTCGGTCATCACGAGCAGCTTGCCGTTGCACTCGAGCGTGCCGCGACCGGTGGAGGCATCGAGGCCTTTCGGCGCGAGCCATTTCCAGGTCTTGCCCGCATCATCACTGGCGAAGAGGTTGCCAAACTTCGGGCCGGAGTCGCCGCGATTGTCACCAAGCGCGAGGAAGCGTCCGCTGGCATCGCCGCAATACACCGCGCCGACGTGATGCGTGCTCAGCTTGCCCCGTGGATCTCCTTTGAACGCGCCCCACATGCCGAAGGCATCGAAAGTCTTCCCGAAGTCGGACGTGGCGGTGAAGGTCATGTAGCCTGCGGTGACAAAAGTGCCTTTGCCTCCCGCAATGCCCCACGCGCCGGGCATCACGCGAGCATCGCCCTTGCCCTCCGGCAGCTTTGACGTGCCGCTGGTGAGATGACGCCAGTTCAGCGCATCATCGGAGGCCAAGTAAATCGTCGAGGCCCCCCAACCAACCGGCACGGCGAAGACACCACCCGTGTAAGCGACAGCCTTCGTGGCCCAAGGCCCATGATCCGCCCCCGACGCGGCGAAGAAGGTCTGCTTCCACGTCTTGCCATCATCCTTCGAGGTCAAAATGCGAGCACCATGCCCCACGACGACAAACGCACCGACCTTCGGCTGTGGTTTGAAGTCACCACCGAAAGGAATGGCTTCGCGGATTTTGACATCCTCCGGCGATTCATTCGCGGCGAAGGCAGTGACAGTGAGCAGGAAGGGCAAAAGTAGCGACTTTTTCATGAGCGAGGCTGTAACGCGCGGGCTGTCGCTTCTCTGACAGGCCGTGTTCAGGCCGTGTCACTCACCCACGCACCACAAAAACTCCTGCCGTGACGGGCTTGTCTTCGCGGAACGGAGGTAGATGCGGTTGTCGCAAATCGCGGGCGTGCTGAAGGATTCGTCGCCGAGGGCGTTTTGGCCGAGGAGGGTGAATTTCTCCGGCGTGGCGTCGAACACGGAGGTGACGCCGGCTTTGCTGGTGACGTAGATGCGTGTGTCGGCCATCACGGGCGAGCCGTAGAATTCGCGATCGACTTTTTCGTTCCAAAGTTCTTCACCGGTGGCGGATTTCCAGCACGTGGCGCGGCCGGCATCGCCGACGGCGAAGACGTGGCCGTTTTTCACGAGCATGGAGGGCACGTAGGTCTGCGTGACGTTTTCCCATGCGATCTTGCCGCTGCCGTCGGCCTCGACGGCCATGGTGTGGCGCTTTGGATAACCGCCGCCGAGGAAAACGCGGCTGCCGTCCGTCACCGCGGTCACGACGGTCTCCTCGGTGCTGCCGTCGATGCTCCAGAGCTTTTTGCCGGTGAGCGGATCGAAGCTCTCGACCTTATTGCAACCGGCGAGCACGGCCTGGACCTTGCCCGCGGCCGTCACGATGCCGGGCGAGGCATAATTTGCCACCGGCGGGCGATCCTGCTGCCACACGATTTCGCCGGTGAGTTTGTTGAGGCCAGTCATCTTTCCGCCGCCGCGATGATCGGCAGAAACAAGCACGATGTTTTGATAAATCACGGGCGAGGAACCAAAGCCCTGATGCACCTGAAAATCACACACGCGACGCTGCCAGAGTTGCTTGCCCTTCAAATCGAGCGCGGTGGCGAAAACAGCGCCGTTGTTGAGGAAGTTCACGTAGAGCCGCTCGCCATCGCTCACGACATCGGAAGAGGCCTGCGAGGAGATTTTGTGGCCCTTTGTGTTCAGGTTGCCGCGATGCACGATGGCCTCCCAGCGTGCTTTGCCGGTGGCACGATCAAAACTAAGCACGAGCTGCTCCTCCGTCTCCACATCCGCCGTCGCCAGCAGCACCTGATCACCGATGACAATCGGCGAACCATGCCCACGACCACGCACGGCGGCCTTCCAAACGAGGTTTTCGCTCTCGCTCCACTTCACCGGCAATTTTTGTCCCGGTGCTGCATGGCCATCACCGGTGGGGCCGCGCCAGGCGGGCCAGTCGGCAGCAGGGAGAGAGGATGTGACGATGATGGAGGCAAAGAGAAGTGCGTGGGTGTTCATGCGGACCGTGAATGAAAGCGCCATGTCTTGGAGGTTTGTGGCTGCGAAACGGCTCAAGAGATCCAGCCCGCTCGATACTGCTTGTCGAGCAGCGCGTTGGCGGACGGGGCGTTTTTGAAGGCAACGGTTTCATTGTCCCACTCAAGCCGCTGGCCGGCGTGGCGGATGGCGATCATGCCGAGTAGGCCGATCTCGCTCAATGCGCCGCCGTATTCGAAGGGCGAGCCCGCGGGACGGTTCGCGCGGATGGCATCAAGCCAGTCCTTGTGGTGATCGCCCTTCTCGACTCGCGGGAGTGTCTGCGGCGGCATGGTGAAGCCCTTCATCTTCGACTCGGGGATGATGCGCACGCCGCCCGCGCCGTGCGAGCCGTGCATGATCTTGCCTTTGTCGCCGATGATCACCGCGCCGATGCCAACGACCTTGCGCTTGTCCTCCTCCAGCTCCGGCGGCGTGGGGATGGTGCTCTCGCCATCGTGCCAGACGAGCTTCACGGGACCGCGGGAGCCTTTCCCCGCGAACTCGTAGGTGATGCGACTGCCTTTGGGATAATACGCGGCGTCTTTGACCGGATCATAGCCCGTGACCTCGGCGGTGATGGCCGTCGGCGCGCCGAGGTCGAGCGCCCAGTAGCTCGGATCAACGATGTGACAGACCCAGTCGGCGATGCATCCGTTTCCATAAGCACTGAAGCCACGCCAGGCGAAAGGCACCGCCGCCGGCTCATACGCGTGCTCTTTCAAGGGACCCATCCACAAACTCCAATCGAGCTCCTTCGGCACTTCGGCCGGCTGCGACGCTGGTTTGCCGATGCGGCAATACACATCGCGGAAGGCATCGCAGCCGGCGTGAATCTCGGTGATGTTGCCAATGGCTCCTGCCTGCACCATCTCGACAAACAGACGAATGGAGTGCGACGAATGCCCCTGGTTGCCGACCTGGGTGATGACCTTCTTTTCCAGCGCGGCCTTACGCATGCGCCGAACCTCCTTCACCGTGTGAGCGAGCGGTTTCTCGCAATACACATGCTTTCCGAGGTCGAGGGCTGGAAGGCAGGCCGCGGCGTGCGTGTGATCAGGTGTGGCAACGACCACTGCGTCGATGTCGTTGCCCATGGCATCGAACATTTTGCGGAAGTCCTTGAAGCGTTTTGCCTTGGGATGCTCCTCGAAACTTTTCGCGGCACGACGATCATCCACATCGCAAAGCGCGACAATCTCCTCGCCGGAGACGCCTTTCAAATCCACCGCGCCGCGTCCGCCGCAGCCGATCACCGCGATGCGAATCTTCTCCGAAGGCGCGCGCAAGCCATTCTGGGCACGAACGACATGCGCCGGGACGAATTGAAAACCGAACGCGGCCACTGCGGAAGTCTGGAGGAAAGCACGACGGGATGGGGAAGGTGTGAGATGGTTCATGCGCGCCATTAAACGAGCGCCAGGTCCGGATTCCTGCGTCGTGCTATGGCTTGTCGAGCCGCCCACGGGCGCATGGCGACCGTATCGAAGGGGTGTCGTCATCAGCATGCTTATTGCCCATGATGCGCGCCCGGACGTGGGGCGGGCGGGTTGCAAGACGAGGCTCCTATCTTGCGCCTGCACCCGCCTTCCGCCCGTTCAGCAGCGCTCCGACCCAGGTGGGGCGCACGAGCCACTCATAGCTCGCCAGCAGCACGGCAAAGACGCCGGCGAAGATCAGCGCGAATTTCACACCCGCGGCCCGCGGCCAGTCACGCGCCCAAAGCTGCGCGGCGACCACCAGCGGCAGATGCGCCACATACATACAGTAAGAAGCGTCCGAGAGATAGCGGGCCCATGGCCGCTGTTCCGACATGAAGCGTCGAAACAGTCCGATCATCGAGAAGCTCATCATCCAGACGTAGATGACTTGAAGCAAGATGGCGACGCCACGCAGCTTTGCGCCGCCATAAGTCACCGCGAGACCGAGGGGATACACGATGATCAAAGCGATGGGCAGTGCGAGCCACCAGCGGCGGCCCAGACGGCCCTCGTGGTCTTCGCTTTCGTAATACAGCGCGCCAAAACCAAAGAAGATGGCGTAGTAGGCCAGCAGGTGCGGCGGCGGCAGGATGCTGGATGACGTGTCCGGGCCGAAATTCGGCATGTCACGACCCATGAACCATGAAAGGACCCATGTGAGCGGCACCAGCCAGAGATAACGCAGGGATGAAGTGGGCCAGCGGCGTGGGCCGGGCTTCCACCCGATGCGATTCGCGATCCACGCGCACACGACGAAACCGGCCACCATCCAGCAGAGGAACCACAGGAACCAGAGATGGCTGAAGAGCGGCATCTGCGTCAAAAACAGCCAGAGCGCGAGCAAGGGACGCGGTTTGGCCTCCTGCGCGCCTCCGCCGAGCATGAGACGCACTTCCTCGCGCCCCTTCATGACCCTCTCCTTCTCAACCGGCACTTTCATGAGCTTGGCGATAAATTGCGTCACGCCCCAGTCCGCCAGCGTCGCTTCGAGCGCCGTCTCGCCGCGCTCATTCTTGATCTTGGGGTCGGCGCCGGCCTTTAGCAGATCGCGTGCGACACTTGCACGACCAAGAAACGCGGCTCCGTGCAGGGCGGTGCCGCCATCGCGGTTCGCACCGTTCGCATCAGCGCCTCGCTGCAACAGCAATTTCACCATCTCAACGCGCCCGAAGAGGGCCGCGTAGCTCAACGGCCTCACGCCGAGCGCTGGATCGGGCGCGTTCACATCCGCTCCTTCATCCATCAAACGGCGCGCGAGGTCATGATCTCCGGCCGCGCAAGCTTTCCACAAGGTCGGCGGTCCTTTGTCGGCGCTTTGCGCCTCGGTTTGCGCCGCGACCGCGCCCAGCCAGAACATCACCGGCACGATCGTCACAGTGCCGAGCAGGAGCGGCAGAAACACACGCTTAAAGCGGTGGGCGATCACCGCGCGCAGACCGCGCCGCCGCCACAGCATCGCGGTGAAGAAGCCGCTCAGCACAAAAAACAACGGCATGCGAAAGCCATGCACCGCGCTGACGAGCACCTGAAACACACCGCTCGTCCGCGAGTCCTGCACCATCCACGGCCCGCCGGTGAAGGACAGCGCCGCGTGCAACGCGATGCCCAGCAGCATCGCAAACGCACGCAGGGCATCGAGATCGTGGCGGCGGCTGGAGACAGGCGGGAGGTCCATGAGGCACTCTGCTAAACTGCCGTGCCGCGCCGAGGTTTCGTGCTTGTTTTCACGGTTGCAGGCCGAGCAGCTTCAAACTGTCGCGATGGATCATCGCCTCGATATGGTTCAACTCCAGACGCGGCAGCTTCGTGCCTTCGAGCATGTCGTTGAGCTTGCGGAGTCCGTCGATGCTCGCGTTCACCGTGGTGAAGGGAAAGTCCGTGCCGAAGAGCACCTTGTGCCACACGCCGTATTCCTGCGCGAGCATGAGCGAGTTGTAGAGCTGCCACGGGCGGTAATGCAGCGCGCTGACATCCGCGAAGACGTTCTCGTGCTTCCGGATCGTCACCACGCACTCGCCCTCATACGGATGACCGAGATGCGCGAGGATGATCTTCACGCCCGAATGCTTCACGGCGACCGGCTCGATCAAACGTGGCAGCGTGAAGGCCAGCGGCGCCTGCGCGATGAAGGTCGTGCCCATGTGCAACAGCACCGGCAGGCTGTTTTTCTCCGCATACTGCCAAAGCGGCTCCAGTTTCGGATCATCGGGGCTGAAACCGGCATACATCGGCAGCAGCTTGATGCCTCGGAGGCCGAGTTCTTCGCACCCGACGCGCATCTCGCGTTCCCAGCCCTCCTGCGTCGGATCGATCGACATGAAGCCGATCAGCCGCTTCGCATCCTTTGCCACATAATCGGCAACGGTCTTGTCATCGACCCACAGGCCGCTCAGACGTGCCTTCCCGCCGAAAACAATCGTCGTGGTGTCCTCGGGAGCCGATGCGCGATAGGCCTCATACGTCGCGCTCATGTCCACCTTCACCCCCGGCCGCGCCCGACCGGCTTGCGTGATGAAATCGTCGGAAAAGTCGGCAGGAAAGTGCCAGGCGTGGGAATGGACGTCGATGATCATGGCTTTAAATCAATGTGCTGCCGCAATCATGCGATCAAACTGACGCTCGACTTCGCGAGTCGTCTCGGCATCGAGTTTGAAGCCTACCGGGCCACGCACGAGCGTGTTTTTGAAGATGCCCTGCCGTTTCAGCAGATGCTTCTCCACGGCCAAAAAGCCATCCAGGCTTGTCTGCATTGAAACCAGCGCCGCCAGTGGCCCGTGAATGCGATCCGCCTTTTCCGTGTCACTGGCTTCCAGCGCCTTCCAAAGCGGCACGAGGCCACGAATCAAATCCGCGCCCGGCATCGTGCCCACCACGCCCCGCTTGAACGAATCCACCAGCGCGATGCCGCCCGTGCCCTCAAACACGCGTGCCAGCCCCTTCGTCGCATCCCGCAGCTCGCTCAGCTTCGGCCCGATGGGGCTCGCCTCCGGCTTGTATTGCACGCGCTCCGGCCCAAACTCCTCCAACAGCCGCGCCTGCATCGCAATCGGCATCGGCTTGCCCACATACCCGCTCGCATCCTGCACGATCACCGGGATGCGGATCGCCTCAATGATGCGCGTGTAATACGCCAGCAACTCACTCTCGCCGATGCCGATGGAAACCGGCGGAATCGCCATCACCGCATCCGCGCCAACACTTTCCGCATGCTTTGCATACCGCTCCGCCACCTTCGACGACTCCGCGCCCACACTGATCACCACCACACCGCGGTCCTTGCCGAATTTGCACGCGGCGGCGGCGAGTTGTTCGCGCTCCTCGCTGTCGAGGCGCAGTGTTTCCGACACCATCGCCATCACGATCCCGTTCGACCCACAGTCGTAAAGCCACGCGATCTCCTTTTCGAGCGTGTCGAGATCGAGCGTCTCATCTTCAAGCCAAGGCGTCTGAAAAACCGGCAGGACGCCGCGGAGTTCGTGTTTGTTCGTCATAGTTCAAAATTCACCAAAGCAGCTTACCGCCATCCAGCACCAAAACACTGCCCGTCATGAAGCTGCTGGCCTCGCTGGCCAGATACAGCGCGAGCGGCCCGATCTCCTCCGGTCGGCCCCAGCGGCCCATGGGGATGCTACTGGCGACTTCGCCTTCAAACTCGGGCTTTTCGCCGATCCAGCGGCGGTTTGCATCGGTCAAAAACGGGCCGGGGGCGATGGCGTTCACGGTGATGCCATGCACGGCCCAATCCGCCGCCACGGCCTTCGTGAACATGGCGAGCGCGCCTTTCGAGGCCTCGTAGCTGCGACCTCGCATTGCCTTGCCGGGCCAGAGCGCATTGATGGAGGCGATGTTGATGATGCGGCCCCATTTTCGCGGGATCATCGCTCCACCGAGGCATTTGGTGAGGATGAAGGCCTGCGTGAGGTTCAGGTCGATGATCCGCTGCCAATCCTCCAGCGCCAGATCCTCCGTCGGCGTGTTGATGCGGCGACCGCCCACGTTGTTGATCAGGATGTCGATGGGCGCGTGCTCTTTCAGCACGACATCGCAGAGGCGCTCGGCTTCTTCCGGCTTCGAGAGATCGGCCTGGATGGCGGTGACGCTGCACGATGCATCGAGGGTCATAGACTCGCAGGCCCGCCTCAGGTTTTCCTCGTTGGTTCCCGTGATGATCACCTCCGCGCCCGCCTCGCTCAAAGCTCGCGCCATCTCCAAACCGAGTCCGCGTGAGCCGCCGGTGATCAAAGCACGGCGGCCGGTGAGGTTGAAGCGATCCAGAACAGACATGGAAACATGATCGGCGCGGTGAAGGGAGTCTTTCAAGCACGGCGTATCCTCATCATGATCGCAAGACTGTTTTTCTGCCTCTTCCTCGTTCTCCAAGCCCAAGCCGGTGACTTCCGCGTCGGCGCTGCAAAGGTGGACATCACGCCGAAGGACGGCACGCCGCTCGGTGGTTACTACAAGTTTCGCGGCTCCGCGGGCGTGCTAGATCCGCTTTATGCGAAGACGATTGTCATGGAGAAGGACGGCACGCATGCCGTGATCATCGTGCTCGATCTCTCAGGCACCGTTCGGCCCATCGTGGCGGCCGCGAGAAAGCTCATCCAGGAACAATGCGGGATCGAGGGGGATCATGTCATGATCTCCGGCACGCACACGCACACCGGGCCGCAGCAGCCGCGTGATTCGATGATGGATGATATCACAAAGGTGAATTCGCCGCCTGGCGTGGCCTACATCAGTTCTCTGCCCGGCCTTATCGCCGACTCGGTCAAACAGGCAAAGGCAAAACTCGCGCCGGTGAACGCGTCGATTGCCATCGGCAGGGCGGAGGGCATCAGCTTCAACCGCCGCATCCTGCGCGAAGGACAAAAAGAGGCGATCTGGCAGCCACAAAAGCTCACACCGCAGGACCGGCCTGCGGGTCCTGTCGATCCCGATGTCGGCGTGCTTGTTTTTGAAGCGGGGGACAGGCCCGTGGCCTCGCTGCTGAACTTCGCCATGCATCCCACTTCCGTCGGCGGTGGTGTGAAAATCTCCGCGGACTATCCCGGCGTCTTCACACGGCTCGTCAGCGAGCGACACGGCAAGGAGATGATCTCTGTCTTCGCGAACGGCTGCTGCGGCAACATCAACCACACCGACTACATCACGGGCAAACGCCGCACCACCCTCGAGCTCGGCACCGCGCTGGCCGATGCCGCCGATGCGGCGTGGCCAAACTTGAAGCGCATCGACGCTTTCAAGCCACGTGTCCGCTCCGAGCAGGTCACGCTCAAGCGTCGCAGCTTCACCGAGGCGCAGATCGCCAAGGCGAAGGACATGGCGGCAAACATGTTCACGAAAAACTTCGGCACCGTGCCGATGGCGGAGACGGTGTGCATCCTCGAAACTCTCGACAAGAAGGACAAGCCTCTGCTCGCCGAGGTGCAGGTCATCGCCATCAGTAACGACGTGGCCGTCGTCGCGCTGCCCGGCGAAATCTTTGTCGAACTCGGCCTCGTGCTCAAAAAAGCCTCGCCTTTCAAGCACACGCTCATCGCCGAACTGGCGAACGGCAGCATCGGCTATGTGCCGAACAAAGAAGCCTATCCGCAGGGCAATTACGAGATTGTCAGCGCCCGCTGCGAGGCAGGTAGCGGCGAGAAGCTCGTCAAGGTCGCGCTGAAACTGCTGGGAGAAGTGAGCGAGACGCCTTGATCTCCATCGCCGCCCGGCATGGATGCGATGCTGAAATGGTATTGTGAGCATCGGCGTCGATGACGAATTTGCGTGCGTATTACTCAAGTCATCATGAACAGCCATCACGACGTTCTCATCATCGGCGGCGGGCCTGCAGGCACGAGCACCGCCTCACTCCTGGCGGAATACGGCCACAAGGTTCTCGTCATCGAGCGGGAGAAGTTTCCTCGCTACCACATCGGCGAATCGTTGATCCCTTTCACCTTCGGGCCGCTGGAGCGGCTGGGACTCATCCCGACGATGAAAAAGAGCCATTTCACGAAGAAGTACAGCGTGAGCTTTGTGCAGCCGGACGGGAAGCGCTCACAGCCCTTCTATTTCTTCAATCGTTATGACCGCGAAACCGTCGCGCAGACCTGGCAGGTGTTGCGCTCGGAGTTTGACCTCATGCTAATGAATCATGCCCGTGCGAAAGGCGCGGAGGTGCGTGAAGAGACGACGGTAACAAAGCTGCTCAAGGACGACAGCGGCCGCGTGATCGGTGTCGAGGTGCAGACGAAGGAGGGCGAAAAGCAGCACCTGCTGGCCAAGCTCGTCATCGACGCCTCGGGCAAGGAAGCCTTTTCGACTCTCCGCGAAGGCTGGCGCGTGAAGGATCCCTACCTGAACAAGGTGGCCGTCTGGACCTACTACAAAGGCTCGAAGCGCGAAGCCGGCATCGACGAAGGCGCGACCACCATCGCCTTCGTACCGGACAAAGGCTGGTTCTGGCACATCCCGCAGCATGACGACATGGTGAGCGTGGGCGTCGTCGCCGAGGGCAAATATCTCAGCCGTGATGGAGTCAAAGATCCGAAAGCCATGTTTGAACGTGAGATCCGCGAGAACAAATGGATCGAGGAGCATCTCTCACAGGGCCAGTCCACCGGCCAGTATTGGATCACGAGCGAGTACAGCTTCCATTCGAAATTCGGCGCCTCGTCGGGTCTTCTGCTCGTCGGTGACGCGTATGCGTTCCTCGACCCGGTTTTCAGCAGCGGCGTGATGCTGGCGCTGAAAAGTGGCGTACTGGCCGCAGACGCGGTACACGCGGCGCTGAAGGCCAATGACGTGTCGCCTGAGCGATTCGCGGAGTATGGCCGCCTTATGCGCGAAGGCGTCGAGAACATGCGAAAGCTCGTCTATGCCTTCTACAACCCGAACTTCTCCTTCAAGGACGTGGTGATGAAGTATCCCGACGCCGGCAATGAGATCACCGACTGCCTCAGCGGCGACGTGAACAAGGACTACTCCTCCTTGTGGACGAAGATCCGCGAGTTCGCTCCGCTGCCCGATTCGCTGCCCTATGGCATGCCGATGGCGGCGTGAAGATGAAAGCCTTTTCATTAGGCATGGCGGCATGCGGAGGCATGTTTGGCCCGCCGCCATGAACACGAAACTCTTCCTCGTCACTGCCATTCTCACCTCCCATGTCGTGGTGAATGCCCGCACATGGACCTCCACCACAGGCCAGACGGCCGAAGGTGATTTCGTCAAAGTTGATGGGGCGAATGTGGTGTTGCGAATCGCAAATGGCACAAACACGTCATTTCCCATCACCCGCTTGAGCGAGGCTGACCAAGCCTTCATCAAAACACAAACTGGAGCCGCGCCGGCGCCGGCATCAATAACTACATCAGCATCCACCACTTCTACTTCGAGTTCTTCGAAGGCGAAAACTGAGGAAAAACAAGGTGGCGGCAAAGAAGCCTTCAAGACCCAGCTCATCGGCACCTGGGACGGCTACATGGCCGATAGCGACGGCTCAAAGCACGGCGACATCCGGCTGGTCATCACCGAGGATAAAATCACCGCTTCGAATCCGCAGGGCAATCGTGAGATGGGCGCGGGCACTTACAAGATCAGCGGTCGCCGCATCGATGCCACAGGGACCGAGGGCCAGTTCGCGGGTAAAAAATACGAGGGCATCTTCGATCTCGACGGCAAGACGCTGAAGTGGTGCTCGGCGAATGACAATCCGCGCTCGCAGCGTCCCGACAAACTTCAAACGAACCCGCAGGTCGGCCAGTTCCTGATGGTGTTGGAGAAGAAATAACCGTTTCGCGGCCTGCATCGCCGCGTTTCTTCGCTCTCATGCGCCTGCTCGTCGTCGAAGATGAAACCAAGGTGGCCCGTTTCATCGAACGCGGGCTGCGCGAGGAGGGCTTCCATGTGGAAACAGCCGCGGACGGCGAAACCGGCCTCACCAAGGCCCGCAGCGGCCAGTTTGACCTCATCATCCTCGACGTGATGCTTCCAGAGCGTGACGGCTTTTCCGTGCTGAGGGAGCTGCGCGCCGCGCACGTCTGCACGCGTGTGCTGATGCTCACCGCACGTGACGGGGTGGGCGACCGCGTGCAGGGGCTCGATCTCGGCGCGGATGATTATCTCGTGAAGCCTTTCGCTTTCGCCGAGCTGCTCGCGCGAGTGCGTGCGCTGCTACGGCGCAGCAGCACGGAGGACGCCGTGCTGCTCCACGCCGCCGATCTGCAGATGGATGTGCGTGCGCGCCGTGTGACACGCGGCGGGAGGCTGGTGACGCTCTCCGCGAAGGAGTTCGGCGTGCTCGCTCATCTGCTGAGCCGTGCTGGAAATGTCGTCACACGGACGGAGCTGGCGGAGACCGTTTGGGAAGAGCTGCCCAACACCCCGAGCAATGTCATCGAGGTCACCGTTTACCATCTGCGTGAGAAGATCGATCGTGGCTTTAGTCCCGCGCTCATCCAAACCGTGCGCGGCGCGGGCTATCTGCTGCAAAAACCATGAGATCTCTTCGCGGCCGCCTTTTTCTGAGCTTCCTCGCCCTGCTGACGGCGGGAATGATGATCTTCGGCGTCATTGTGTGGCTCGTCGCACGTGAGGCGATGATGAACGATGTAGACGACTTTCTGCGCTCAAAGGCCATGCTGCTCGGACGAATGGTGAATCCCATTCGTCTGCGCATCGAACCATGGATCGAGCAGGACCTGCAGGTGCAGGAGCGCCATTTCATGCTGCAGGTGTTTGATGGTAGCGGTGCCTTCCGAGGCAAGTCGAGCAACCTCGCCACGTCGATTCCTCTGAGCGACGAGGTGAAGCGGTCCGAGCATCCTGCTGGCAATGCGGTGATCGAGACCATTCACTGCGATGGCCGAGCCTACCGCGCCGCCACCCATCCTCGTCGGGACATGTGGGGCGAGCCCGTGGTCATTTATGCCCAGGCGCTCATGCCGCTGGACCACGTGCTCGCACGTGAGCGCCGCTTGCTTGCGTGGCTGCTGACTTGTGGCGCGGCGATGCTCATCGCCGGTGGCATTGCCTCATGGTATCTCAGTCGGCAGTGGCTGCGCTCAGTCGCCTCGATGGAAGAAGCCGCTCGCGGCCTGGCCAGTGGCGAGCTTGGCATCCGCCGGCTCTTTGTGCCCTCGGATGACACCGAACTCGCGGCGTTGGCCAAAGCCTTCAATCAACTCATTGATCGCCTTGAGGCCTCGTACATGACCCAGCAGCGCTTCACTGCGGATGCCTCACACGAGCTGCGCACGCCGCTCACCGTGCTGCGCGGCGAGATTGAAGTCGCCCTGCGCAAACCTCGCAGCGCTGAGGAATACCGCGACGTGCTCGTGAGCAACAAAGAGGAGATCGAGCGCCTCTCCCGCCTCACCGAGAACATGCTCGCGCTCGCGCATGTCGATGTCGGCGATGCCATCACGCAGCGTGAACTCGTCAATGTGAGCGAGATCTGCTCCACGGTGATCAATCGCCTGCAAAACCTCGCCGCTGAGCGCCAGATGATCATCCAACACGAGGACACGACCACCGAGCCACTCAGCGTGAATGGCGACCGCGTCGCGCTGGAGCGTGTGATCTTCAATCTCGTCGAGAACGCCGTGCGCTACTCGCCCACGGGTGAAAACGTGACCGTGCGCATGTCCAAAGCGCCGCCGTGGATTGAAATCCAGATCATCGACAGCGGCGGTGGCATCGCACCCGAGCATCTGCCGCATTTGTTCGAGCGCTTCTACCGCGTGGACAAGGCGCGCTCGCGCACTCACGGCGGCAGCGGTCTCGGCCTGTCCATCGTGAAGGCACTCGTTGAAGCCCACGGTGGCAGCGTGGGCGTCAGCAGCGAAGTCGGTCACGGCAGCACCTTCACCGTGCGGTTGCCCGCAGCGTGATGCGACTTACACCAGAATGTCCTTCACCACCTTCGTCGGCTCAACGCCGGTGAGTTTGAAGTCGAGGCCTTGTGCACGGAACGTGAAGCGCTCGTGGTCGATGCCGAGCTGGTGCATCACGGTGGCGTGCAGATCGCGCACGTGCACCGGATTCTCGGCCACGTTGTAGCTGAAGTCATCCGTCGCGCCGTAGGTGGTGCCAGGTTTGATGCCGCCGCCGGCCATCCACATCGTGAAGCAGCGCGGATGATGATCACGACCCGCCTCGGGGCTGTCCCACTTGCCTTGACCCGCGACACCGCGACCGAATTCGCCGCCCCAGAGCACCAGCGTCTCGTCGAGCAGGCCGCGTTGCTTCAAATCTTTGATCAAAGCCGCGCTCGGCTGATCCGTGTCGCGACACCGCGCGGTGCACCAGCTCGGCAAACGGCTGTGATGATCCCAATCGGGATGAAAGAGCTGGATGAAGCGCACGCCGCGTTCCGCGAGGCGTCGCGCGAGGATGCAATTCGCCGCGTAGCTGCCCGCACGCCGCGAATCGGGCCCATACATCTCGAAAACATGATCCGGCTCGTCGCTGAGGTCGGTGAGCTCCGGCACGCTGGCCTGCATGCGATAGGCCATCTCATACTGACGGATGCGCGTGGTGATCTCCGGGTCCTGCGTTTGCTCAAATCGCATCTGATTGAGCTCCGCGAGGCCGTCGAGCATGCCACGGCGCAAATGACGCGGCAGGCCTTCAGGATCGCTGAGATACAAAACGGGGTCCTTCGAGTTCCGCAGCTTCACGCCTTGATAACGCGACGGCAGAAAGCCGCTGCCCCAGTAGTGGTCGTAGAGCGGTTGATCGCTCGGGCGCTGCATCTTTGAGATGAGCACGAGGTAGTCCGGCAGGTTGCGATTCACGCTGCCGAGGCCGTAGCTGATCCACGCGCCCATGCTCGGACGGCCCGGAAGCTGATGCCCGGTCAAAAACTGCGTCATCGCCGGTGCGTGGTTGATTTGATCCGTCGTCATCGACTTGATGAAGCACAAGTCATCCGCCACGCCCTGCAAATGCGGCAGCCATTCGCTGATCGTCGCGCCGCTCTGGCCGCATTTCGCAAATTTCGTGATGCCCGGCAGGATGAGCTGCTTCTGGTTCGCCGTCATCGTCGTGAGCCGCTGACCCTGGCGCACGCTTTCCGGCAGTTCCTTGCCCGCCCACTGCATCAGGCCCGGCTTGTAATCAAAAAGCTCGATCTGCGACGGCCCGCCTGATTGCGTGAGAAAAATGACTCGCTTCGCCTTCGGCGCAAAATGCGGCAGCGAGGGCAAGCCGATCGTTTCCTGCCCCATCGCATGCAGAGCCATCGCGCCGACGGAAACGCCGGTGCATTGGCCGAGGAAATAGCGGCGGGTGGTGTTGAGAGGTCCGTCGTTCATGATTCGCGATGCAGTTTGTAAGGGTACACATTCCCGCTGTTCCACTGGCATACATACAGGTCGCCCTGCGTGTCCACGCAGACGTCGTGGCAGTTGTTGAAGACCGGCTGGTCCTGCAGCAGCACCTTGAGGCTGTCGTTTTCATACTCGGGTGCGTGACCGCCGGGATTCGAGATCACTTTGTCATTCGCATCGAGGATTGTGACGAACCCGCGACTCTGCCACATGCGGTAGTCGTTCGGTTTCGCGCCAAAGCAGACGCCGGAATACAGATTCGTGCCGTGGATGACCGGTCGGCTCACATACGCGCCGGGCAGATACACACCACGGACATGCGTGCCATCGAGCTTGAACCAGTTGAACTCGTTGCGGACGCGTTCGGTGACGACGAGCAGCGGCTCGCCGCCACGCGAGTCGATGGCGACACCATGCGCCTGCATGAACTTGCCCGGATTCGTCGGCTGCGTGCTCTTGCCGCCGAACTTCGAGATGAATTTGCCGCTCTTGTCGTAGCGCAGCACGTATTGGGAGCCGTAACCATCCGCGACGTAGATGTCGCCATTCGGCGCGACGGCGCTTTCAGTCGGCGCGTAGGCCTCGCTTGGCTTGTAGATGCCTGCTTTGACGGCGTGGGGCAGTTCGAGCACGATCTGGCCATCGAGTGTGGCTTTCACGACGCGCCCGCTCGTATCGCAGATGTAGAGATGACCGTCGTGGAAGGTCAAACCGTGCGCGCCATTCATGCCGAGCGTCCACTGGCCGAGCAGAGCGCCCTTCACGTCGTAGATGAGCACATTGTTCTGCTTGTGATTCGTGAGCAGGAACAAGCGACCATCCGGCATCTGCACCATCTCATGGCAATCCTTCACCGGCGTCTTTGCGGCGTCCGCCTGGCTCCACAGCTTGTCCACGCGATAACGATGCGTGCCATGACCGATGATCGCGCCGTGAAACTCCGGCGCGGTTTTGGCGAACGTTTTCACGAATGGAGCCGCGAGCACGGCGGTGGCGATAAAATGGCGGCGGGTGGGCTTATTCATGCGTGATGGCTTCGTCGAGGTTGAAGACCAGAGTGGCCACGAGGGTGTGCGCGGCCAGTTCGGGTGTGGTTTGGCGTTTGCGGGCATCTTCGGGATGCTGGCGGTAATGATTCAAGGCGCGGTCGAGCTCGCGTTGCAGCACGGCGATCTCTTGAGCGGTCGGTTGGCGGCTCAAAATGGCTTCGTAGAGCTTGGTGAGCCGTTCTTCCGGCTTTGCGGCCAGCAGACGCTTCGCAAGGGCTTGGGAGGCCTCTTTGATCGTCTCGTCATTGAGCAGCGTGAGGGCTTGGAGCGGTGTGTTGGTTCGATTCATGCCCACCTCGCACACGCGACGCTGTGCGCTGTCGAAAAGAAACGTCGGCGCGATGCTGCGACGCCAGAAGGCATACAACGTGCGGCGATACTGCGCCGCTCCCTGGCTCGGCTCGTAAGTGAAGCGGCCCATGAAAATCTCCTCCCACACGCCTTCGGGCTGATGCGACCGCACCGGTGGTCCACCGAGCGCACGATTCAGCAGGCCGGAGGAAGCGAGCGTGGCATCACGGATCATCCACGCGGGAAGGCGGAAGCGCGGGCCTCTCGACAAAAGAAGATTGGACGGATCAGACGGATCGGTCCGATCAGATGATTGCTGATACGTTTCACTCGTCACGATGGTCTTGATGAGGCGTTTCACATCCCAACCGTTCTCCATGAAATCGACGGCGAGCCAGTCGAGCAGCTCGGGATGTGTGGGGCGCTGGCCTTGCAGGCCGAAATCATCGGGTGTGCGCACCAAACCAGCGCCGAAAAGCATCTGCCACACATGATTGACGAAGACGCGGGCCGTGAGCGGGTTCTCCTTCGACGTGATCCACTTTGCGAGGCCGATGCGGTCCTTCGCGAGTCCTTCTGGCCAGGGCGCGATGGCCGCAGGCACGCCACGCGGCACCACATCGCCCTTTTTATCCCAAACGCCTCGAAGGAGCACATGCGTGTCGCGCGGCTCCTTGCGCTCAGCGAGGACCATGACGTTCAATTTACCTGCGGCGGTCTGCACTTCCTTGAACTGCGCATTCGCACGATCCAGCGAGGCCTTCGCGAGTTGATACGGCTCATGATCTTCCAAAAACTGCGCCATGAGCTTCACGCGATCGATTTCGCCCTTCGCGAGCTTTTCGAGCGGCGTAGGGCCGATTTCGCGCACGGCGGGCCCGGCCTGATCCGTCGCGGAAAGCCGGAATTTCGCGATGTTCGCATCGCCATTCGTCGAACGATGTCGCAGCTCGAAAATGAGTTCTTCATCGCCTTCGAGAACCAGCGGCTCGGCGAGGCCGTAGAGCGCGGTGTGAGGCTGATCTTTGGGAAACCCCTTCGTGGTCCAGCCATTGCGCGGATCATCATCGAGCGTGCCTTTCACATCGCCATACTCGCGGGCCTTGCCTTCGATCTTCGTGTCGGACACGGCGCTTTTGACGGCGATGTCGCGGATCTGCGAGCTGCCTTTACGGCGCACCTGAACCTTGATGTCGGTGAGGATGAACTCGCCTGACTTGCCACGCGAGAGCACGCCGCTTTGTGGCAGCACCTCAAGCTTCAAACCGGTGAGGCGCGGCAGTTTGGGGCTGGCAATGAGCCGGTAGTCATCCTGCTTCGGATTCGGTCCGCTGGCGGTGACGATGCCATCCTTCGTTTGAGCCAGCTTGGTGCCTTCCTGCGACTCCACCGAGCCCAAAATGATCTTCCAGGCGCTTTGATCGGGCTTCACCTGCTTTTGCTGCTGCTCCAACCACTTCGCGAAGGGCTTCTCCGCGTCGGCTTTGGCCTTCGCTTCGATGGGTTTGCGTGCCTCGACGAGCTTTTGCGATTCCTCGACGGCGCGCTTTGCATGCGGCGACTGGTAGCTCAGATAGGGCTTCGCATTCGTGCCGGCCGCGCCGTCCTCGTCGATGCTGTTGAAGAAGGCATTGAGCGCGTAGTAATCGTGGTGCGAGATGGGATCAAACTTGTGCGAGTGGCACTGCGTGCAGCCGAGCGTGAGGCCGAGCCAGGTGGTGCCCATCGTGTTCACGCGGTCGATGACGTAGTCGATGCGGCTCTCCTCCTTGTCACGACCGCCCTCGCCATTCGTCATGTGATTGCGGTGAAAGCACGTGGCGATCTTTTGCTCCGGCGTGGCATTCGGCAGCAGATCCCCCGCGAACTGCTCCAGCGTGAACTGGTCGAAGGGCTTGTTCGCGTTGAATGACTCGACGACGTAGTCACGCCAAGGCCAGTTCGTGCGCGTGGCATCGGATTGGAAGCCGTCGGTGTCCGCGTAACGCGCCGCATCAAGCCAGAACATGGCCATGCGTTCGCCGTAGTGCGGTGAAGCCAGGAGAGAGTCCACATAGCTATCGTAGGAAGACAATGAGACCATCGGATGAGGAGACAATGAGCCAGGTGCTTTGCCGGCCTCCTTGTCTGATTGTCCCCTTGTCTGATTGTCTTGCGCAGGCGGCAGCCCCGTGATGTCGAAAGCCAGCCTCCGCCTCAAAGTATGCTCCGCAGCCCGCGGAGAGAGCTTCAGGCCTTCCTTTGCAAGGCGTGCCTTCACGAAGAAATCCACCGGATGGCCTTCGGTCTTCGCTTTGACGGGTTTTTCGAAGGACCAGTGTTTGCCCCAAGCGGCACCTTCTTTGATCCAGCGCTGCAAAAGAGCCACCTGCTCGGCTTTGAGCTTCGGTTTGTGAGACTTCGGCGGTGGCATGACCTCATCGGGATCGTCGGTGAGGATGCGCTTGATGAATTCGCCCGATTTCAGCACCTCGCGGGCCCCTTCTTGCGTGTCGAGACGCAGATCGGCTTTGCGATGCGAGGCATCTTGCCCGTGGCAGCTCAGGCAGTTGTCCGAAAGCAGCGGCAGCACCTCGCGACTGAAGCTCACCGGCTCCGCGAGAGCGGCGGTGGTCAGAAAGGGCACAAGCAGCAGGGATTTCGTCATGCGGGACAACATGAACAGACCAACGCTTCTGAACATGCAAGGTGCGTGCATCGGCTTTGGATAATCCTGAGATTTTGAGCCGTCGCGTTCCCAGACCGGGGCGTAAACCACGTCCATGCCGCGTGTTTCCCGTCTCATTCTTGTTCTTGGCGACCAGCTCGATCTCAAGTCGGCGGCGCTGGAGGACTTCAATGCGAAGGACGATGCGATCTGGATGGCGGAGGTGGCCGGGGAGTCCACCAAGGTGTGGAGCACGAAGGCGCGCATCGCGATGTTCATCACGGCGATGCGGCATTTTCGCGAGACGCTGCGCGGACGCGGCTGGCGGGTGGTTTATCATGAAATGGAAGCGCATGCGGATTTTGCGAGTGCCTTGCGGTCCAGCGTGGATGAGCTGAATCCGAAACAACTCGTGATGGTTCACGCCGGTGAGTGGGCGGTGCAGCGGGAGATGGAGAAAGTGGCGGCGGCACTGAAGGTGCCGCTTGAGGTGCGCGAGGACCGGCACTTCCTCTGCACCACCGCCGAGTTCGCGAAGCACGCGGAGGGACGCAAGCAACTGCGCATGGAGTTCTTCTATCGCGAGATGCGGCAGAAAACCGGTTTCCTCATGGAGAAGGGTAAGCCGGTGGGTGGGCAGTGGAACTTTGATCATGACAATCGCGAGTCGTTTGGCAAGGACGGCCCCGGCCTGAGGGTGCCGCCGCGTCGGTTCAAGCCGGATGCGATCACGCAGGAGGTGATCGCGATGGTGAACGAGCGTTTTGCGAAGTATCCGGGCACGCTGGATGATTTTGACTGGCCGGTGACGGCGGAGGAGGCGCGACAGGCGCTTCAGGACTTCATCGAGCACAGGCTGGCGGAGTTTGGGCAGTATCAGGACGCGATGTGGACGAACGAGCCGTGGTTGTATCACTCACGGCTGAGCGCGGCGATGAATCTGAAGCTGCTCGATCCGCGCGAAGTCATTTCCGCTGCGGAAAAGGCGTGGCGCGATGGCAAGGCACCGCTGACGGCGGTGGAGGGCTTCATCCGGCAGATCCTCGGTTGGCGTGAGTATGTGCGCGGCATCTACTGGCGGTTCATGCCGGATTACCTGGAGCGGAACGCCATGCAGGCGCATGAGCCGCTGCCGGAGTTCTACTGGACGGGCGAGACGGACATGCGCTGCCTGCGCGATGCGATCACCCAGACGCTGCGCTACGGTTACGCGCATCACATCCAGCGGCTGATGGTCACGGGTTTGTTCGCGCTGCTTTTCGGAGTCGATCCAAAGCGGGTGCATGAGTGGTATCTGGCCGTCTATGTCGATGCCGTCGAGTGGGTGGAGCTGCCGAACACGCTCGGCATGTCGCAATACGGTGATGGCGGCGTGATGGCGAGCAAGCCGTATGTGGCGAGCGGCAAATACATCCAGCGCATGAGCAACTACTGCGCCGGCTGCCGCTTTGATCCGGCGCAGAGCACCGGGCCGAAGGCCTGTCCCTTCACCACGTTGTATTGGGACTACCTGCTGCAGCATGAGCCGAAGCTGCGGCAGAACCAGCGCATGAGCATGCAGGTGCGCAATCTGGCACGGCTGGATGAAAAACAGCGCGCGGCCATTCAAAAGCAGGCAAAAGAGCTGCGGGCGACGTATTCGAAGGCATCATGAGCGCCTCCACCTCGTCGTCCCGCAATGCTTTGGCCCTCGGCGGCTTTCTTGTCGTCACATTTTGCGCACCCGCATTGAGCGCGTTCATCGGCATGCCGGGTCCGTGGTATGCGGCGCTGAACAAGCCGACTTGGAACCCGCCACCGTGGCTGTTTGGCCCGGCGTGGACGCTGCTTTACACGCTCATGGCCGTTGCTGCATGGATGGTGTGGAAGCGCGCCGGATTTGCGAAGCCACTGAAGCTTTACTTCGTGCAACTGGCGCTGAACGCGGCCTGGACACCGATTTTCTTTGGCGCGCATGAGATGGGCTGGGCGCTGGTCGAGATCTTGGCGCTCTGGATCGCGATCTTGATGACATTGCGGGCCTTTTGGGCGGTTTCGCGTCCTGCGGGCATGCTGCTCGTGCCCTACCTCGCGTGGGTCAGTTTTGCCTCGGTGCTCAACTTCACTCTTTGGAGGCTCAATTCATGAAAACTTGGTTCATCACCGGCTGTTCGAGCGGCTTCGGCCGAGCCATCGCGGAGGCGGCGCTGGCCGCCGGGCATCGTGTCATCGCCACCGCACGCGATGTGCGCAGCATCGCCGACCTCGAAAGCGGGGCCTGTCGTGTTTTGACGCTCGATGTGACCGATGTGGAGAACATCCGTGAGGCCATCGCGGAGGCGGGGAGCTTTGACGTTCTCGTGAACAACGCGGGCTACGGCCTCATCGGTGCGGTGGAGGAGTGTGACGACGATCAAATCCGCCGGAATGTGGAAACGAACTTCTTCGGCCCGCTGAATGTCATCCGCGCTGCGCTGCCGATGCTGCGGACACAAAAAAGCGGTCACATCATCAACCTCAGCGCGGCGGCGGCGATCTCGAATTACCCGGGCTTTGGCGTATACGGTGCCGCCAAGGCCGCGCTTGAGTTCCTTAGCGAAAGTTTGAGGCTCGAACTGGCCCCGCTCGGCATTCGTGTGACGTTGGTTGAGCCTGGGCCGTTTCGCACCGACTTCGTCACGCGCAGCCTCGAGAAGGCCTCGCAGCCGATTTCGGACTACGACGGCACCTCGGGCAAGTTTGGACGCCTCATCGCTTCGATGAATGGCAAGCAACCCGGCGATCCCGCCAAGGCCGCGCAGGCCATCCTCGCCGTCGTGGATGCCGAATCACCGCCGCTGCGGCTCGTGCTCGGCAAATACGCGAACGACAAGGCCCGCCGCCGTGCCGAGGGGCTCGAAAAGGAACGCACCGCCTGGGAAGCCATCGGCATCCCCACTGAATTCACATGAAAACACGTCTCCTCATCACGCTCATGCTGTCCATACTCGCCTCCTGTGCCCGTCCGCCGCTGAAGACGGTGCCGAAGGTCGATCTGCCGCGCTTCATGGGTGACTGGTATGTCTTCGCGCACATCCCTTACTCGCTGGAGAAGGGCAAGGTCGGCACGCTCGACCGCTATGCGCTGCGCCCCGATGGCCGCATTCAGAACTCGTATCTCTTCCGACGCGGCTCGCTCGACGCTCCGCTGGAGGAGTGGAAGGGCGTGGCCTGGGTGCATGACAAGCAAACGAATGCCGAGTGGCGCGTGCAGTTCATCTGGCCCTTCCGCGTGCCCTTTCTCGTGATCGACCTCGATGAAGATTATCAATGGGCGGTGATCGGCTATCCCTCGCGCAAGCTCGGCTGGGTGCTGAGCCGGAAGACCTCGCTCGATGACAAAACCTACCAGGGCATCCTGCAACGCATGCGGCTGCAGGGTTACGACACAACGAAGCTCGCGAAAGTCCCGCAACAAACAAACTAACCGAACCCCCGCATGAAAAAGAAGACGACTCTGCTCCTGATGGCGCCCGTGGCTCTCGCCGTGTTCTGGCTTGCCTCCAACGCAAGCGCAGCCACGGAGACGCCCGAATACAAGGTGATCCGCACCGACGACAAATTCGAGATTCGCGACTACCCCGCCCTCTCGCTCGCCACCAGCCCGATGGCTGCGGATGGCATGAACGGCGGCTTTGGGAACCTGTTCCGCTTCATCACCGGCACAAACGAATCGAAGGAAAAGATCGAGATGACCTCACCGGTGCTCATTTCCAACACGACTGAGACAAAGACGATGAGCTTCATCATGCCGCAGGCCACGGTGAGCAAAGGAGTGCCCAAACCCGCCGGCAACGATGTATCCCTGACCAGCCTGCCCGCGGCCCGTTTTGCCGTGCTGCGCTTCGCGGGAGGTCGCAACGAGGAGAACGAGAAAAACGCCATCGCCGCCCTGCGTGCCTGGATGAGCGCGCAAAAGCTCACCGGCAAAGGCGAGCCGCTTTTCGCCTACTACGATCCGCCGTGGACGCCGATCCCGATGCGGCGCAACGAGGTCATGATCCGCATCGAAAAAGAGTCGTGAGGCATGCGCGGCGTCCGCAAAGAGCATCTGCCCGAGAAGATCTGTCCCGCCTGCGGACGCCCGTTCTCGTGGCGGAAGAAGTGGGAGCGTGACTGGGACCGGGTGAAGTTTTGCAGCGACGCCTGCCGCCGGGGCAAAACGCGATGATCACCGCCGAAGCCATCCGTGCGAAGCTGCTCGACCTCGCCGCCCGGCGAAGCGAAGGTGCGACGTTTTGCCCGTCGGAGGCCGCGCGAGACCTCAGCAAGGACTGGCGACTCCTCATGCCTCGCGTGCGTGAGGTGGCGGCGAATTTGATGGCTGAGGGCCAACTGATCTGCACGCAGCGCGGTGAACCCGCGCACCCGCTTACAACCAAAGGAGCGATCCGGCTTGCGGCGTTGCGGTAAGTTCCATTCAGGTTCAAATGACGCTGTGTTTTGCATCTTTTGCCTCGTTTGGCAAAACACCGGTCCTATGCGTCACATTTTTCTCCTCATCGTCGGCGTGCTCTGCGCGCTTCGCATTCACGCCTTCGAGCTCTCGGTCACAAGCCACCCGTCCATCCAGGCCGCTTTGGATGCGAATCCGAACCGGATGCTCTTTGTTCCTGCGGGTGATCATGTGATCACAGAGAAAATCCGCATCCGTGGTGAGCGGAGCGGGCTCTATGGGCCGGGGCGCATCATCCAGAAAAATCCAGATCATCCCGTCATTGAGATCGAGAACGCGCAAGGTGTCGAAATCCGCGACCTCACGCTCACCCGGCCCGAGGGAGACACGCGGGCGGACAAGGAGGGCATCATCGCTCAAAAGTGCCGCGATCTCGTCATCGAGAACGTGCGCGTGATCGGCAACCGCACAAAATCCGGCGCGATCCTCGTCACCGACTCGCGCGACACACGCATCAGCCGCTGTGTGGTGCGCAATTACATGCGGGTGAGCGTGGATGACCGCACGCAGGGAGATGTGTCAGGCTATGCGTTCCGATGCACCGACGGCACCGGCATCATGATCCGCTACTGCACCGGGACGCTGATCGAAGGCAACCACGTCGTCGAGGAAACCTTCTCCGCTTCCAAAGAGGTCAGGGACAGGCACAAGCTGGGCGATTTTGTGAAGAAGAACCCGCAGAAGGGACCGCACCTCAGCCAGCAGGCCTGGGATGCCGGCCACACGGACAACTGGCGCCAGGGCAGCGGCATCCTCGTCACCGCGCCGGAGACGAGCGACTTCACGCGCATTATCGGCAATCATGTCGAAAACGCGGCACAGGGCATCGACCTGCACTGCGATCATGTGGTCGTGGCGGGCAACATCGTGAACCATGCGCACATCGGCATGAAGGCCATGCACGGCAGCCGCAACGTGCTCATCACAGGAAACCAATTCGCGCGCAACGACCTCTGGGCCATCGGCCTGATGCCCGGAGCCGCCGCGCATCCCGCCGTGGAAGGCAGGCCGGCCAACGCCGACGGCGGCTCGGTCATCGCGAACAACATCATCTCTGATTTCGGCCATGGAGACGCGCACTGGATGTGGGGAATGGAACGCTCCCCTTTCAAATTCGACTCGGGACAGGACCCTGATGACCCGCCTCTTTCCGACGTGATCATCACCGGGAATCTCGTGCACAACATGGGTGCGCCGCGCTACAAATACGCGGTCATCATCGCCGGCGAGCCCGGCCATCCGCGCAATCTGCGCTTCAGCAACAACCTCTTCCAGCCCGGCACGCACGGTGTCTGCAATCAGGATCTGCCGGACGGCAAAGAAACCCGGCCGTGAACATGCGCCGCAGGCTTCAGTGAAAAGAACGGCGGCACAAACAAGAAAGCCCCGCGATCTTCCCGCGTTTTCAAACGCCCATGACCCGCCGTTTGCTTTTCTGCCTCCTGTTTGTCTGCCCTTCGCTCCTCTTGCCCTCCATAGCCTTGGCGAAGGAGGGTGCCGCGAAGCCGAACATCCTCTTCTTCTTCGCCGACGACCAGCGTTTCAACACGCTTGGCTGCGCAGGACATCCCATCGTCAAAACGCCCGCGATCGACCGGCTCGCCGCGGAGGGCGTGCGCTTTGAAAACGCCTTCGTGACCACCTCCGTGTGCTGGGTGAGCCGCGCGGTCCTCTTCACCGGCCAGTGGGCGCGCTCGCATGTGCAGCGCACGGCGGTGCCAAAGGTCACGCCGGAGGCCGCGGCCACTCTTTATCCCGTGCAGCTCCGCAAAGCAGGCTACACCACCGCCCACTTCGGCAAATGGCACTTCCAGGCTCCGCAGGGCTTCAAGCCGGAGGAGCAGTTCGACGCCTTCGAGCAGATCGGACGCAGTCCTTACTTCAAAACGATGCCGGATGGCTCGAAGCGGCATGAGACGGACCTCATTTGCGACCGGGGCATCGACTTCCTCAAAAAACAATCCAAGGACAAGCCCTTCTGCGTGCAGCTTTCCTTCAATGCTGCGCATGCGGAGGACGGGGACAAGCGTCCCGGCATCGGCCACTACCCCTGGCCGCAGTCCGTGGACGGCATGTATGAGGATGTCACGATTCCTGCGCCACGCCTCGGCGATGCAGCCATCTACGAGGCGCATCCGCAGTTCCTGAAGGACAGCATCAACCGCGAGCGCTTCTTCTGGGGCTACGACACGCCGGAGAAATACCAGACAAACCTCCGCGCCTATTTCCGCATGATCAGCGGTATCGACAAGGGCGTCGCCCGCGTGCTCGCCGCGCTGAAGGAGGCCGGGCTCGCGGAGAACACCATCATCGTCTATGCCGCCGACAATGGCTACTACCTCGGCGACCGCGGCTTTCAGGGCAAATGGTCGCACTTCGAGGAGTCGCTGCGCGTTCCGCTCGTCATTTACGACCCGCGCCTGCCCAAGGAGAAGCGCGGCCGTGTCGCGCGCGAGATGGTGCTCAATGTCGATCTGCCCGCCACTTTCATCGACTGGGCCGGCGCGGAGCGGCCCGCCGCTTACGAAGGCCGAAGTCTCTCAACGATCCTCGAAGGCAAAGGCAGCGACAAACCCTGGCGCACTCATTTCTTCTGCGAGCATCTCGATCTCGCCCCCACGCTCACCTGGGAGGGCGTTCGCGGCGAGCGCTACGTCTATGCGCGTTATTTCGACCAAAAGCCCGTGTTCGAGTTCCTGCACGATCTGCAAACGGACCCCGACGAGCTCAAAAACCTCGCCACCGATGCCTCGCATGCCGGAACGCTCGCGGAAATGCGCAAACTCTGCGACGCCGAAATGAACGCCCGCGGCGGCCCCATCCTGCCGATGGGCCAGCGCGGCACTGCAAAGGGCGAGGGCGCGAAAAAGAAGGGCAAGGCAAAGAAATAACATTCTCCCCCGCATCTCCATGAAGAGCCTCGTCTTTCTTGTTTCGTCATTCGTCATTTTGCATTCGTCATTCGCCGCCGAGCGGCCAAACATTCTGTTCGCCATCGCCGATGACTGGGGGCCGCATGCGAGCGCCTACGGCACGCCCTGGGTCAAGACGCCGAACTTCGACCGCGTGGCAAAGGAGGGCCTGCTTTTCAAACACGCCTACACACCG
>Ga0315900_10001894_pt1 | contig 32960 bp, 25 predicted proteins | sample LakEriMetagenome_FD_203521 | JGI IMG/M metagenome (GOLD analysis project Ga0315900, IMG submission 203521) | Freshwater fungal communities from buoy surface, Lake Erie, Ohio, United States - Buoy 12 MA114 | ecosystem: Environmental > Aquatic > Freshwater > Lake > Lake biofilm | place: USA: Lake...
GAAGGCGTTGACGGCGGCGAGCACGTCGAGCTGGAAGTTCTTTTCCCAGGAGTCGATGTCATTGCCCTGCGCCATGGCGCCGGCGTTCGAGACGAGGATGTCGAGGCCGCCGAGTTCGCCGGCAGCAGAGGCAATCCAGCTTTTCAGGGCGGGCCCGTCCGTCACATCCACTGAAGCGCCGGTTGCCTTCACGCCGAGGGCTTTCAGTTCGGCGACGGCAGCGGCGACCTGATCGGCATTGCGTGCGCAAACGCCAACATTCGCGCCTTCCTTAGCCAGCGTATCGGCTATGGCGCGGCCAATACCGCGCGTGCCGCCGAGGATGAGCGCATTCTTGCCTTTGAGGTGGAGATCCATGGGGCGTTTCCTGTGTTGTGGGGCAGCCTCTCGCGGGCCGCGCGTTGACGCGGCCACTGTGCGGGCAAATCGCGGTTTGTCTACTGGGCGTTGGCCCTAGCGGACGAGATCGTCTGCGCCGCTGTCATCGAAGGCCTGAACGATGTGTTCTGCCGCGCGCGCGAGGTCCGTCTTCGTGTTGAGGGCGGCGGCCCAGACCGTGTCTCCGTAACTGCCGATCCACCGGGTCTCACCGGTCCGCACATCGATCAGCCGCAGGTTCATCTTTACGCGGTCGAATGCGTAAAGCGGGCCACTCACGGTTTCGGCTGTTCCGGCGAGCACGAAATCCACACCCAGCCCGTCGCCATACTTGCGTAGCAGTCCGGCGGAGGCGGGTGAGCCGTCGGTGATGTTCGCCTCGTAGCCGATGAGGCTGATGACGGACGGGCTTTCCCGCGCCGGGATACCGCGTTCCGCAAACTGTTCGGCGATGGCATCGATGGCTTGCGGGCCGAGGTCTCCCTTCAGTGGCGCAATGGCCAGCTTTGCGGGTGTGTCCGGTCGCTCGGGGATGACGATCGAACGGGTCGGCGCGCAGGCCTGAACGCCAAGCAGCAGCGAAAGGGCAACAAGCAGTTGCTTCATTGTAAACTCTCTCTCGGGCTCGTACTGCGCCGGCGCAGGTCTAAGCTCCGGCTACCCCTTTTTGTTTGCGCAGAGTCTAAGGTCGCGGCAACTGAAACAGCGACACCGCGCCGCCCGGCATCGCGACGTCTCCGCAGATCATGACGGGGAATGGCGCACCCAAGAGGATTCGAACCTCTGACCTTTGCCTTCGGAGTCAGATCGCATAGGAATTTGCGCCTATTTGCGCATGCTTGCGGAACATTGAAATTATATAATGAAATCAGACGGTTGATTGCTATTTTGGCTTGATGATGGTAGATCGTGTTTGCGGGTGAAATACGGAACGGTGCTTCCACCGTGCTTCCACATTTGACCTCTGCCTATTTGATCCCAAGGTCCGCCATGCAGTCGATAACCACCAGATTGACCGCCACAATTGTCGACAATGCCAGGGTCGGTGCGACCGAATACTTCCTGTGGGATGAGAACACCAAGGGCTTCGGCGTACGCGTCCGCCCGACCGGTGTGAAGTCGTGGATCGTTCAGTACCGGGTCGGAAAGGGCAGGGAGGCGCAACAGCGGCGCGTCACGATAGGCAAGGTTTCAAATTTGAAGCTGGCTGCCGCAAAACTCCGCGCCTCGCAGTATCTCGGCAAGGCAGCCTTCGCCGAGGACATGGTCGAGGAGATCGCTGAAAAGCGCCGCAGCGAGCTCAGCGTCAATGACGCCATCGACATGTGGGTGAAAGAGGCCGCCCCCTTGAACCGGCGCACTGGTGCGCCCCGGACGCCGGCCAACATCAAGGTGGATGTCGACCGGCTCGAAATCCATGTCCGGCCGGTGCTCGGCACGAAGCGGCTCTCAAGAGTGACCAAGGCAGACATTGAAGTCCTGCGAGACACGATTGCATCCGGCAGGACGGCCTCGAAGAAGAAGACGAGGGCGCGCGGCGTCCGCAATGCATCCGGAGGGGCGGGAACCGCTGCGCGGGCGATCCGGGTCCTCTCCAGCGTCTTTGCGCACGCTGAAGATCACGAGCTGATCTCGCGCAATCCATGCCGGGGCGTGAAGCTTCAGCCGAGCAACAAGTGCGAGCGGTTTCTCACACGGGACGAAGCCAAACGGCTCGGGGAAGTCCTCGACCGATGGGACAGGCTGGGCAAGTCCCGAACGGGGGTAGGGGTCATCCGGATGCTGACTCTGACCGGCGCCCGAAGCAGCGAGATCACCGGCCTGAAATGGTCACAGGTTGATTTTGACCAGGGCTTCCTGCGTCTCGACAAGAGCAAGACCGGAAAGTCCATACGCCCCCTGTCGGGGGTCGCGCTCCAGTTCCTTCGGGACTGGCCAAGAGTGCACAAAACTTGGGTGTTTCCGTCCGCGACCGGCGGGTCTGCGTTTCAGGGCATTCAGAAAGACTGGCGCGCGATACGGAAGGAAGCCGGCATCGAGGACGTGCGCATCCATGACCTGCGGCATAGCTTTGCAAGTTTTGGCGTTGCCGCAGGACTGTCGCTGCCCGTGATCGGCGCGCTGCTCGGCCACAAGGATGTCTCGACGACGCAGCGCTATGCACACCTCGCCAATGACAGCGCGCGGAGGGCTGCAAATGATGTGGCCGATATGGTCGCTAATGCGATGGGGATGGACGTCGGGTGAAGAACTGCGACTCCAAAAATAGAGTGATGGCGCACGGCTGACGAGCATCAACGCGAAGGTAAGGTTACTCGCCGCTTATGCAAACAATTCAACGTTATGCTTGCGCCGCCGCCCGTTCCTGATTCAGCCGGAACAGGCGCGCGAGGATTTCGTCCTCGGTCAGCTTGCCCGCCCGCCAGTCCTCGCCCCAGCCATAGGCCTCTGCCACCGCCTCATCCAGCGCGGCATGTGCATGTTCCAGCCAGGCCGGGCGCTCGTTATAGAGATTGGTCAGCGTCCGCTTCTTCAGCACAGCCTCGGCGGCCGCATCCTTCGGAAGAATACGGTCCGGATACCCCGGCACCACTTCCGGCACGCGCACCACAAGGTCCGCCGGGTTCAGCCAGTTCTCGCGCAACTCATTCAGCCGCGCCGCCGCCGCTGCAATCTTCTGTGCGCGCGGGTCCGCCGCATACTCCGCCGCCGGAATATTCGGCGTCAGGCCTTCGGGGAACGGGAAGGTTTCGAAGCAATCGCCGGGCGTATAAACAGGATCATTTCCTACGCCGTGGTACTGACATGTGTTCAACGACCATTTTTCATGGAAAACCGATGAAAGTAATCCGAACTGCACCCAGTTGCTCCGCCCAAATACGATCACGCGCGTATCGGGAACGGCAGTTTGGTTCATCCACCTGAAGACTCGATGCTTAGTGACTAGCCCGGTGACTATCACTTCGGATGATCGCTGCAATATCTCGCGCACGCCCTCGCCGGATCGGCGGAATCGCCACCATTTATCAGCTGTTCTAGTCTCGCGGTTTTCCGACCGACTAACCTTTACGGTTTTGCTCACAAGCGCATAGGGAGCTTCAAAAAGCGCTGCGTCTTGTTCGCTCAAGTCTCCAAAGTCGACAACCCATTTTTCTTTAGGTCTCCCCACTATGTCTGGAACTGTCCAGAATGGCTTTACAACTTCGGAGTTCATTCTCCCGTTCGGATTGATCGGCATCTTGATCATTGTGGCGGCGGCTTCGCGACTGATGTCAAACGATCCGCCTCGCTCAAAGCCGCGGACTGCGCCCCTACGATTTTCAGATAAGGTTTGGCGGGCGCGCAGATCAAAAGCATACGCCTTTAAGTCGGCCGTAATTCTAGGAACAATAATGCCGTCAAGTTTCGCGCTACCAATCCATTGCTTTGACAAAACGATCAAAGAAACTCTGACGTCGGCGCCGTCCACCACCCAAGGCTCATCAGACCAAGCCTCAATAATGGGCGCTCGATTATAAGCTTCATGGGCGCCCCTAATGTTTGCTTCGCTACGGATCATATTGGTTGCAACAAAGCCAACGCGTTTGGTTTCTCCATCAAGTGCGACCGCCGCCTGCATGAACCAGTACACAACTAAATCTAACCCAGAAGAAACAGGATAAGCCTGCCGAAGCGCATTCGTATATTCCGTTCCAAGACGATCCAACATCCATTTTGCACCTAGAAACGGCGGGTTCCCCACCACCACGTCCGCCTTCGGCCAGTCCGCCCGCGCGCCATCCGCGTTGAGCACGGCGTCCCGGCACTCGATATTGTTCAGCGAGCGGAGAATAGGATTGCTAGTTACCTTATAGCCGTTGCGTCGCATCCATTGAATTTCACCAATCCAGACCGACGCCCGAGCGAGTTCCGCCGCATACGGATTAAGCTCAATTCCCAGCACGTTCTCCGGTCCCACAACAACGTTTCGTTTTGGGAGGCCAAGCTGTTCGCATTCAATGCTAACTCGGTGTTCAATGTCTTTGAGTGCCAGCAATGAAAGATAGAGAAAGTTACCTGACCCGCAGGCTGGATCGAGGACACGAAAATCGCGGAGCCGCTCAATGAAACGATCACGTTCCCTAGACGCCTCATTGTCGGCCTTTGTAGCGGCCGACTTGAAACTTGTTACTTGCTGGCGTCGTTCTTCTTCGCCCAGTTTTGCGGATTGCAGGTCAGCTTTGATCGCCGCATCGCCCTCCAAACGAACTTTCTCGATCTTGGCTTCCGCTTTTCGTCTTTGATCAACGAGCTTCAAGATTACGTCTTTCACGCCCGCCCATTCCGCCATCAGCGGCTCGATGATCACCGGGTTCACGATCTGCATGATCTTGTCGCGGTCAGTGTAATGCGCGCCCAGCTGGCTGCGCTTGGCCGGGTCCAGCCCACGTTCGAACAGCGTGCCGAGGATCGAGGGGTCGATATCCGACCAGTCGAGCTTTGCCGCCGCCAGAAGGTCCTTGATGTCCTGCCCGTTCAGCGCCAGCGCGGCATCGTCATCGAACAGGCCGCCATTGAACCATTCGACCTTCTCGAACCCCACCATTCCGCCGGAGCGCATGGCCCCGAACAGCGTGCGCGCGTGCAGTTCGAAATTCTCCGGCGCCGCCGCGCAGCCTTCCAGCATCCGCTGGAACATCTTGTTCGGCAGCAGGTTCACGTCCTCGGCGAACATGCAGAACACGAGGCGTTGGACGAAGTGTGCCACCGCCATTCCGTCATGGCCCCGCCCGCGAAGTCGCTCCGCAATCCCCGCAAACTGCGCCGCTGCCTCTTCGGTGAGCTTCTGGCGTGTCTTTGCAGGTCTCAGGATCTCGGGATTTTCGAAGCAGGCCTTAAGCTTGTCCCGGATGGCCGCGTCCGTCAGGTCTTCCAACCGGATGACATGAACCTGCTGCACCGTGTTGGTCCAGTTGGTGTGAATCCGGATCGTGTCCATGTCGGACACGATCAGCAGCGGCGGATTTTCTAGGCCGATCGCATACCGCCGGAGTTGCTCGAACGCGGCGTCCAGGTCTTTGCGCTTGCCCTTATACTCCCAGGCAAAGCAGTCTTTCCGCCAGACATCCGCCCAACCTTCACCGCCGCCGCTCTTGGAGGCGCCCTTCTCGAATGTGAACCATTCGCCCATGCCATCCGCCGTCACCGGGTCGTCGAGACCCAAAAGGTGGCAGAGATCGATGAAGTGGGACTGCGACGCCGTGCGCTCTTTCAGCTCTACCTTGCGCCATTTGTCGATGAATTGCTGCGGTGTCATTTGGGCTCCCGTCGGATCGGCAACTTAGAGGCATGCTGCGCGCAAGTTAAGATCCCTCTGCGCCCCGCCCCTCTGACGAGGGGTCTGTTCGATGGAGACGCCGGTGGCGGCCCCATCGGCCCGGCTCGTCTCCGGTCACCGGGCGGTCCTGATCGGCCCGCCCGGCGCTGCGGGGGCTCACCGGCGGGGCGCCGCACGGGCGCTTCCCATTGGCAAGGCCAAGGGGGTCGCCCATGCGATCCGGTCTGGCTGGGTTTTCGGCAGGCGTCGCCAGTCGGTGAGCCGTGGCAGCGTGAGCCTGGTCGTGAGGTGACGCCGGGCGTCGGCGGTGTCCGGGTGCGTCCGCGCGCGGCGGGAGGAGCCGGCCCGTCGCTCTTGCCGGGGCGCGGCGCGTGCGCACGGGGGGCGGGGGAGGGCCGTCGGGGGCGTTGGCACCCGTCCGACCTGACCCCGTGCACACCCGCCTTGTGCGCCCCGGCGATGCGCCTTGTGCCGCCCCCTCCCGCCTGCTGCGCGGAGGAACGGGGCGGGAAGGAGCGAGGCGAATGCCAGACCCGATCATGACCGCGCCGGATGGCGCATTCCCTGTGGCCGAGAGGCCGCGCGTCTATGTGGCCTGCCTTGCGGCCTACAATGCAGGTTGCCTGCATGGCCGCTGGATCGAGGCAAGCGACCCGGACACGATGCGCGCCGAGGTGCGTGCGATGCTGGCTGAAAGCCCGGAGCCGGGGGCGGAAGAACACGCGGTGCATGACCATGAAGGGTTCGAGGGCGCGCCGGTTGGCGAGTGGGCGAGCTTCGAGGCGATCTGTGCGCTGGCGGAATTCATTGAAGCGTATGGCCGCCTCGGCGCGTGCCTTTACCGCCATTTCGGCGAGGATCTGGACGCAGCCGCCGCTGCGTTCGACGACTATGCGGGCGAGTATCCTTCGCTCGCGGATTTTGCCGAGACGTTTCACGGCGAATGCGGCACGGCGATACCCGAGGCGCCGCAGCCCTACATCGACTGGGAGGCCATGGGCCGCGATCTTGAGCTTGGGGGCGAAGTGTTCACCGTCACGGTGGGATTCGAAGCCGTGCATGTGTTCTGGAGCCGGTGAGTGCCGATTGCCGCTGCTGGACGCCTGATCGTTTGATCCGTGCACCGCCGGGGGGGACGCCGCGTCCCTGTCTCTTGCCGTATGACCTGGACGGCGCGGCCCGTCCCCGAAACCGGCAGGGCGAAGAATTTTCCTCTGCGCTCTCGCGCATTCATCGCCACGCAAAATTCATCGCCCAGCCGGTGCGCCGCTTGCGCTTTGCCCGTGCCGGTTCAGGGCGCGGACCGCGCCGTCCTTGCGGTCCGGCGTCGACACGGACGAGGCGTCCCTCGAAGTCGGCAGACAACGCAAACGAACAGGAGACCACAATGGCAAACGCACTCGGCTATGTCAGCGAAACCAAGACCGGCTTTTCCGGATCCCTCGCGATGATGAACTTCACCGCTCCCATCCGCATCGAGAAGAACGCGGACAAGAAAGTTCCCGCCCAGCCGGATTACCGCATCTTCGCCGGCGACATCGAGACCGAGATAGGCGGGGGCTGGATCGTCCAGGCAAAGACGAGCGGGAAGGAATACATCTCCCTCACGCTCGCCGACCCGCAAATCGGGCCGCGCAAGATCTACGCGAATCTTGCGCCGGTGAAGGGCAAGAAGGGGCGGTTTGTGCTGCTCTGGAATCCGAAGGAGTAGCACTTTGGTCGCCGCGCCGGAAACGGCGCGGCGGATTTTTCTATTCTGTTGAACAACGAAGGGCGAAATCTCCGGCAATTGTAGCTCGTGGCAAAAAATGAGCGACAATTGTATGGTCGGTCGCTAGGCTCGTCTCTGTAAAGTCAGTGAAAGCGATATATTGATCGATGCAAGTCAACCTCGCGAATTACATACGACAAGATGTCCGTGTACCGATATCACAAGGACTGCTTCCGGTATTTGAGGCCGTTTCAAACTCATTGGATGCGATCGCTGATCGTGGAAAGGGGGCCGGCACCATACGGGTCACAATCGTCCGCCATCCCGAGCAATTGGATGGTGCTCTCGGAGCGCCGAAGGATTTTATCATTGAAGACGATGGCGTCGGGTTCAGCGATGAGAATCTTGACTCATTTTGCGAGGCGTTTTCCGACAAAAAGCTCTCCATCGGCGGAAAGGGTCGAGGCCGGTTCACTTATTTGAAGGTCTTTGAAAGCGCGACGATTAGATCGCGATTTAAGGCCCCCGATGGGCGGACATTCGGCCGGGACTTCCTTTTCGATATGCGCTTTTCTGGTAGGTCGAGTGTGCCAGAGTTGGAGGCCTCGGGGTCATCGGGAACCACTGTCAAACTTCAGAATATGTCCGAACAGTATGCCAATGCAGTGCCTCGAAATCGCGACACGATCCTTCGAAGATTTGTATGGCATTTCTTGCCACGGCTAGTGTCAGATGACAGCCCCGACATTCGAATCGTAGATGGCACCGAAACTTCTCTCGCCCGGCATCTGCGAGAAGATCTGCAGATCGATTTGACCCACGAAGAGTTTGAAGTGGGGCGCCGAACATTCAGCATTGACCATCTCAGATTCAAACCAGTCGGAGGAGTGAAGCATCGATTTATCTTGGCTGCGTCCGGCCGCGAAGTTGCCGATGGCTTTCATCTGCTAAAGCATTTGCCGATTCTCAGCGCGGCGCCACTTCCGATGCAAGAGAGTGATGCGGGATTCATGTACGTGTCTCTTGTCCAGGGGAGCTACCTCGACGAAACTGTCGATCCACTGAGACTGGGTTTTAATTCGGGCGAGGAGCCCGCTCCGCAATTCACGGATGGTAACTCTGTTGAGCACGAAGCTGCTGACTTGTTGGGGGACCCTCAATCGATCGGACAAGTTCGCGCTGCTGCGTTGACGCGGGTGAAGAATTTTCTAGAGCCGTTCTTGAAAGACGCGCTCTCGAAACGTGTTTTGGCCATCGACCAATATATTCGCCGCGATGGAATGGGCTATCACTTCCTGCGTTCAGACATCGACGATGTAGCGAAAGGCATTCGCAGCATCGATGATTCATCGATCGAGGCGGAGCTGCATGACCGAGCGTACCGCGAGAAGAAGAAGCGTCGAAGCGACGTGCAAAGTCTTTTGTCGGCGACGCCCGAGCAGAAGTCAGAAGAAGGATACTTTGAGCGCTGGCAGTCAATTGTAGAGGGTATGACCGATATCGCCAAAAGCGAGTTGGCGGCCTACGTGGCGCATCGTCGGGCGATAATCGATCTGATGAATGATCGCCTGCGTACGGGCGATGACGGCAAGCACTCGAAGGAAGAAGCAATCCACAGCGTGGTGTTTCCGCGGGGAAAGCAAAGTGGCCAAGTCGGATACGAGCAGCAGAATCTTTGGCTAATCGACGAAAGGCTAGCGTTCCATGAGCATCTTTTCTCCGATCTTTCCGTGAAAAGAATTACGAGAGGAGAAAGTGATTCTGCCCGGCGTCCAGACATCGCGATATTCGAATCTGGATATGCTTCGTTTCACGATGGGGGAACGCCGCCTGCCAACCTGGTGCTTGTCGAGTTAAAGAGAGCTGCTCGAAAAGATGCGTCTCGAGACGACCCGGTGCAGGCCGCTCTAGACTATGTCGAAGCGCTAAAAGCAGGCCGAGCTTACAGCGAAGGAAATGCAGTTATCGACGTCGATGCGAATGCGTTCACGACCGTCTACATACTTGCTGATTTTACCGCCGATTTCAGAAAGTATCTTAGCGGACGCGATTTCAAAGTACTGCCAGGCGGTGATGCCTTCACATGGTTTCACTCGACGGCGTCAATCATGTTCGTTGCGATGTCGTACCGTAGGATGATCGATAGTGCGGAGATGCGAAACCGGATCTTTTTCAGAAAACTCGGGATCGTGTGATTCGATTTGAGCAACGCATCCGAGTAGGACGTCCGGTCATCTCTGCCCTTTCTTCACCCTAGGGTGCGTTCCGCTTGACATCCGACACACGGCTGTATATGCGTCCTTAGGACGCATATACAGCCGTGTGACAGAGTAAACGTAATCGACATTCGCTTGGCCGCGGTAAATGTATTGACTTCTGCCTGATCACCCCTTATAAGCGTCCTTAGGACGCTTATAAGGGGTGATCATTCAAAAATGAGTGAGCAGATTCCCGGTACCTATCCTGACAAGATGACCCGCGCAGGGGCGTATCTGTCTGGCCTGCTGGAGGCGGAAGGCAAGCCGGTCCTGACCCCATTCGAAGTCTTTCGGCTGATCTGGCAGATGTACAGGAACTCCAGCGACGAGAAACTTTACCTGCGACATGAAACGCCGACCCGGGAAGATTATCTGCGGCTGAGGCTACTGCTGAAGAAGGCGGGTGTGATCGGCGGCGACCGGGATTACGGCGCCCGCATAATCCGGGTTCTGACAGTGCCGGACCTGCCTGCCGAGGACATCATCTGTCTCGTCGATCCGACCTGCTATGTCTCCCACCTCTCCGCCATGCAGCGATGGGGCCTTACCGACAGAAGCCCCGATGCCCTGATCCTGACGAGGCCGGACCGGAAATCGGCGCAGGCCTGTCTTCGCAGATACATGGACAACGTCTTGCTCGAGAACGAAGACAACCCGTTCCCGCTGAAGCTGATCACTCACCCGCCCCGCGTTCGCCGCCGGCAGGTTCACATGTACGAAGCAACAACCGCAGGCGCGTGGATCGCCAACCGAAGTGATGGCGTGAGGATTTCGACAATCGGACAGACATTCCTCGACATGCTGCAGAAGCCCGATCTTTGCGGCGGCATGTCCCATGTCCTCGATGTCTGGGAAGAGCACGCAGCGGACTATCTGGGCGATATCGTTGCAGCCGTCGATACCGCGACGAGCGGTCTCGTCAAAAGCCGGGCAGGTTACATCCTGGAGGAACGCCTCGCGCTCTCCCATCCCGGCATCGAGCCGTGGAAGGCGCTCGGACAACGCGGCAGTTCCCGAAAGCTCGATCCGTCGAAGGAATTTGCTTCGGCCTTTTCGGAAACGTGGATGATCTCCCTCAATGTCTGATCCCGTTCTCGAACTGAACGTCGCTGACTGGGTCGAGCGCGCCAAGGCGGACCCGGTTGCCTATGCGCAGCGCCAGGCCGTTGAAGTGACGCTGAATGCCATCGCCATGACCGCCGACCTCAAGGAAAAGCTGTTCCTGAAGGGCGGCGTCCTGATGGGTCTCGCCTATGACAGTCCCCGCCAGACGGCCGATATCGATCTCACGGCAGCCTTTGAAGTCAGCCCCGATATCGATGACAAGATCCGGAACTTGCTGGACGGCGCCTTTCCCCGGGCGGCCGCAAGACTTGGATATGCAGACCTCATCGTGAAGGTTCATTCGATTGCGCGCCAGCCCAAGGCGATATTCGAGACCGCAAGCTTCCCGGCACTGAAGATCAAGATTGCCTTCGCCCGCCGAGGGACGCCGCAAGAGGCAGCCCTGAACAAGGGTATGATGCCAGGCAAGATCGAGGTCGATATCTCGTTCAACGAACCGCTGAGGCAGATCCAGGTGCTGGGCCTGACGGGCGGCGCGGAACTCTACGCCTACGACCTCGTGGAGCTGATGGCCGAGAAATACCGCGCGATGCTCCAGCAGAAAGAGCGCAACCGAAATCGCCGCCAGGATGTCTATGATCTCGACCGGCTGATCGACGGGCGTGAGTTTACGCCAGAGGTTCTGACGCAGATTCTCGAGGTATTTGTTGCAAAGTGCCAGTCCCGCAAAATCGAGCCCACGATCGACTCGCTCGATGATGCAGAGGTGAGGAGCCGATCCGAAGCGGACTGGCAGACAATGGAACTCGAGATCGGTACGTTACCGGAGTTCGAGGGATGCTATTCGCGCGTGTCGAACTTTTACCGGGCGCTTCCCTGGGCCTGAGTTCGGTCTCTTCCATGGCCGATGTCACCCAACGGTTTGATCCGGAGGCCAGGTTTCAGAAAAGGAAGGGGTAGGGGGTCACACCCCATGCACCTTCGATGCTGACAGATCGCGGGGCGATCTGGTCTGGACTGCCTGTGGCCGCTGGGATCTGGCCTACTGAAATCCGTGTACAAAGTCCGTATACGGCGCTTACAGAACGGCGCTGGATCGGTCTGGATGGCCGAACGGTGCTGCAGAGTTGCTCTGTACACACGGTAATTTCAAGTCTTGCCGGTGGGGCGACGCCGGGGCTGCCGAAGTTTGCTGAGGGAGTTAGCCACCAATGGCTAGGAGTGGCTAGTCGCGCTCGCGCGATCGGTCGCGGTCGTCGGTTCTGGAGCTATCGCGCAGTCTGGCCTGCAGCCCCGCGCCGCCGGATGGCGTGGACGAGGCTCGCGCGATGAGGCCGAGCATGCTTTGCGCCGAGGCAAGGACACGGTCGGAGGAAGGGGCAGGGGCAGGGCGCGCAGCGGTGTTCGTTTGTTGTGCTTGCGCCGGCGCGCGGACGGTCTGCAGTCGCGCCCGGGCGAGATCGAATCCGAGCGTGCGGGCCTCCTGCTTCCAGGCCTCGAACAGGGCGGGGCGCTGGGCCGGGCGCTTGGCCTGACGTGTGCGAAGGGCTGCCTGTTCCATGCCTTTGGGGCTGCGGTAGCCGTAGGTGTCTGCGGCCTGTTTAATGGCCTGCCTGCGTTTCGAGAACGCACGCTCGATGTCGCGGGGGATCGCCTTCAGGCGAAAGGTCGTGTCGAAGCGTTTGACGGCGTGGCCGCCGCGTTCGAGTTCATGGGCGAGGTGGGCGCGGTAGACGGCGCCGGCTTCCTTCTGGGCCTTGTAGAGGTCGCGGCTGACGAGGCTGCCCCAGCTGCCGTCCCGGCGCGGCGCGGAATTGAAGATGAACGCGTGGGTGTGAAGCTGCGGGTCGAGGTCGCGACTGGTGTGATGGTGGAACCGGGCGATGGTCAGCCCGGCGACCGGCTCGCGGACCGCGCCGCCCTTGCCGCGCCGGGTGAACGCGTGGGTGTCTTCGAGATGGGTTGTAGCGGCGCGCACGGCATTGCGATGCGCGGCTTCGATTGTCTTCCGGTCGGCTTCTGGCGCGAGCGCCCACATCACCGAGACCGATTTCGGCGCAGAGAACGTCATGTCCCAGCCGGGCGCATGGGATTTGCCGACCTGCGTGAGGCGCGCGCCGGTCTTCGGGTCGCGGCCGTTCAGCATCGCTTCGAAGTCCGCCTTCGAGACCGAGCCCTCGAGCGCGAGGCGCTCCGCGCCGCGCCCGGCCCATTCTCCGTCGGCTTCGGCCTCCGGCTGCTTCTCACCCTTGCCGGTGTAATACTCGTCCGACGCCATGTGTTTGAAATAGCTGACAGCGGCAGCGACCGACTTGCGGGCCGAAATCGAGGCAACCATCAGGCCCTCGAGCCGCCGGGCTTCGGCTTTCGAATGCGGACGAGGTCGTCGGGCGTCAGAAGGCGCGGCCTTGGAGTTTCAGCCGAACTCTCGGGGTCGAGTGGCGGGGGAAGTTTGCGCTGCAGCGGGGCAGGCGGGGTCGCATGTGTCCACGGGGCAGGAATGTTCGCCTCCCGCTGTCTGGGCAGGGACACGATCGGAAGATCGATCTCGAACACATCCTCGCCGAAGCCCATCACCAGAATGCGCACTTTCCTGCCTTTCCGGCCAAGGCGCGAGGAGAGTTCGCTCGGCGTCACTACCGGTCTGAGTGATCGCTGAGGTGTCCGCGAGATCGAGCGCGTTCCGGCTGACAGGTTCTCGGTGCGGGATATGCGTTCGATTTCCTGCATGCCGATCGCCCGGCTCATGTCTTCGGCGCCTTCCCCGGAGTTCATCCGTCCAATGACGTGCGTGCCGATCATCGAGAGCCAGGCGCTGGTCCGGTCGCGGCCGTAGTTTATGCGGATCTGGGAGGTGTCCTGCGCCGCCAGCACCACGCAGACGCCCTTCGAGCGTCCAAGATCGAGAAGCGATGCAAGATCGTCCATCGCCGCCAGTTGCGGAAACTCGTCGAGGAAGAGCCAGATCCGCCGCGTGCCGCTCTCGCGGAAGGCCGGGCTGCAGACATGCGCCGACAGGAGGCTGACAAGGCCGCCGATCCAGGCGTTGGTGAGCTGCGGGTAACGGCCGTCGCGTTGCAGAATGACCGGCGCAGGCGCGCTCGCGGCGCCAAGCCAGGCCGCGATGCTGAACGTGCTAGAAGCGGCGGCCGGCCAGGCATCGGCCATCGCTTCGAGCACGTGAATATGCGCCTTGAAGGTCGTGAGGATCGACATCGCGGTGCGGTTCGCCGCGTCGCCGAGAATCTGGGCGGCTGCCGGATGACAGGCGTTCGCCATGGCGATGAGTTCGGCCGGCGCAAGAATGGCGCGTGCATGCAGATCGCTCCAGGTCCACGTACCCGGCCGCTCGACTTGCAGGCTGACAATACAGGCGACCAGCAGTTCGCGCGCCCCTTCTGCCCACATCGGGTCGCTGCTCTTCGGGATGAACCGGGCGGCGAGTTCGCGCGCGTCCTGCTTGGTCATGCAGTCCGCTGCAATGTTCCAGATCGCGGATCGGGCATCCTGCGGCGCGATGAGGGTGATCTCGCCCGGCAGGCGTTCGGTCATGTCGCCCTTGGTATCGAGGACGAGCATCTTGTCGCCGAACTGCATCGCTTCGAGAATGAGATGCTGGATCGTCTGTGTCTTGCCGGACCCCACCGCGCCGGTGATCAGCATGTGCCGGGATTCCCGGTCACGGCTCATCGCAATACCCGGCGGAAACGCGATACCTCCGCCAGTCTCGCGGGCCTCGCAGCGGCTGATCCTTCGGATAGCGCTGCGTGCCCTCCGGCCGGTGAGCCGCTGCGGGCCGCGCACGATCTTCGGCGGCGGCGGTTCGAACCTGGCGGCCAGCACCAGCCCGGCCGCCATGATCAGTGTCAGGGTCACTCCGGCCGCCAGCACCCGCCAGCGCTGAGTGACTTCGTCCCAGACGTCATGCTGGCGAAACCAGTCTTCGCAGCGCTGGTGCATCTCACCGGCGCCCGGTGCGCCGAGCGGTGCAAAGGCCGCGGCCTGTGTGCAGGTCGCAAGATTTCCCTGGTGAAGGTAGTAGGGCTGGCTGCCGACCTCGTAGACTGGGGGCGACCGTTCGAAAGCGTGCCCATGATAGAGCCAGGTCAGGCCGGCGAATGAAAAAGTCAGGGAGCCGAGGATGTGCTTCGCTTTAGGCATGGGGCGGCGCCTCGGGAGGCTCGCCGCCAAGCGCGCGCAGCAGCGCGTCGAACATGGCTTCGAGGCGGCCGAGACATTCTGTTGTCTGAGCGCAGGCCTTGGCGACGGCCTGCACGTCTTGCGTCAGAGCAGCGAGCCTTCGTTCGATCTTCAGAAGCCGCTCGGCCTGCGTGAACGGGTCGCCGTCCGACAGGCCGGCGCGGATGAGTTCGCGGGCGACGCCGGTCGGCGTGCCGGAAATGCGCCGGGCGCGTTCGGCGAGGTGGTCGATGTCGCTTGTGGCAAGGCGGATCGAAAGCGGCTGTGTCGGCTCAGCCATGAATCACCCCGTCACGGTCCGTATACGGCGCTTCGCACTCGGCCATCCAGCTGAGCACAGCGCGCCGCCTGTAGCGGACCGTCTTGCCGAATTTCAGGAAGCGCGGCCCGCCGCCCCGGCAGCGCCAGGTCGTCAGGGTACAGATCGGAACGCCCGTGAGTCTGGAAACGGCCGGGGTATCGATCGCTTCATCGAGCCAACCGGGATTGGCCTTCAGGATCTCGTCGAGCGGCGGAAAATCGTGATTGTGCTTGCTCAAGGCCTCTACTCCTCAGTGCGAGTGAGCCAAGGCCAGCACGTCGCGCGCAGGCGAAAAAGAGGAATGATTTCGTCTTATTGCAGCAGAGCCCGTACAGCGCCCGCAGATTTGGCGCGGCTGCAGCATACTGGCGATGTGCGCAGGACGGCGCCGTATCAGGCCTCGTTCCGCGACGACGGGCCTGCGTCTCCCAGGATGCTTCCAAGCCGGCGCAGGATTGTCGCCTCATTGGGGACGTCGTCTTCATCAAACTTGCGCAAAGCGAGCTCATGCAGTTGTCCCGCGAGTACCTTGCGCGGCAGATCCGGTTGTTCCCGATTGATCTGGTGGGCGGCCGCCTCGATCGTCGGCCATGCCGCGAGCACGGGGCGGCCGCGCCGTTGGGGAATGGCCGCTTCGCCTGCATCATTGGCGGCGGCGGGCGGGGGAGGGGCGGCAGGCACAGGCGGCGCCATTGGGAAAAAGAGACCGTGAAACTGGGCCGAGCAGGCATCGAGCCAGGCTTGCAGCTTTGAACGCGGGATTGTCAGACTGGCGAGATAGACGCGGGCCTCGGCGGTGTAGGCGGACACCGGAATCCGGGCGAGCGCCGAAAATGCTTCTGCTCTTCGCCGCGCAGGCTCTTCGACCCTCCAGTCCAGCAAGGTGTGCCAACCGTCAGCGTCGCCCGGCAGCTGGCCGTTGGAGTACATGACGCTGACGATTGTCTCGCGTCCCGCTTTGAAAAGCTCCATTGGTCGAATCGAGAGAGCAGCCTGTCCGTCAGTCAGCCAGGCACGGGGCGCCTCAATCGGCACGAACATCCAGCCTTCAGGGTGAGCGCGGGCTTCAAGCTGTCCAGGTACAGGGCAGGGTAATGACAGCGGAGGCGGCTCGAAGTCGCCATTCCAGACGGCGCGGACGAGGAGTTCGAGTGCTGCCAGGCGCGTGATTGCAGGATCGCGCTCCGCGATCAGCTCGCTGGCGGCATCGAAGCGGATGCAGCTTGCATCAAGCGGCGAACCGGGCTCAGCCATGGCGTGCTCCCTATGCCAATTAGGCAAGGCCAAGCAGGAAGCGTGCCATCAGAGCGGGAAAGTGTTTCGCCTCGACTGCGAGTGCTTGAGCAGTTCATTGCGCTTTTCGGAAAACCAGGAAATCAGAGCCTGACTTCTTGTGAACCGATAGCGGCCAGACACTGCAGCAGAAACGCAGCTGTAAATTTGCCTCGCGACACTTTGTTCCGGACGTTGCGCTCGTCCTCCGATATCCCGATCGCAGCCAACTTCTCCACCACCTGGGCGTAAGTTAAACCCTGACGTTTGATTTCAGCCTTGAGCAGGTTAGCCGCCTTTTCCTCCCACTCACTGCGTAGCGGCATGCCACCAACTCCCAAAAAGCATCACAAATAATGACAAAAACACTTTTTATGTTGCGCACCCTTAGCGCGCATGATAAATTCTGAGTCTCAGCATACTCAAAGGTGCGGAAAATGTCTCGACGTTCTGATGGAGCGGCGAACGAAGGTGCGCGCAAGCAAGGGCCGACGCGAAGGCTGGTTCTTGGAGTGACCGCAGCACCGCTGTTCGTCAACCTGAGTGCAGATCAGGTTGCGCATACATGTGAGGCCTGGCTCGCCGACCATTCTGAACGCGAACGCCTGATCAGGCGGTGGCAGCAACTCGAAACCCGGCTCTTCAAATTGCACAATTGGCCAAAGCTTTCGGGCGACGAGCGCAATCAGTTCGCCGAAAAGCATGAGATGGACAGTCTCGACGAACGCATCGATAAGCTTGGTGACAGAAATCGAGCGGTCCTTGCGTCCCTACCGACGACATTTGCAACTTCGTCGCGCGGCATCTGTGGAAAGCTTGCGGTGGCGTTGATCGAGGTCTGTCCCCATGAGAACGAAGAGGCCCATCTCCTTATCGCCAGTATCCTCCGCGACTACCGCGCGCTGCACGGAAGCTGACTGTGGACTTTCGGTGACTCTTGCCTAGCGACGGTGAGGCGGCCGGACGGCACAATTGGATCGACCCTTTCAGTCACCGGAAGTGACGATCAGAACCGACTTTGGCCGTAGGCTGACGGTTGGCAGTTTTGACTCGAACGGCAGCTGTACCTCGAAAGCAGCCGAAATGAGTTTGGACCTAAGTTCCTCGAAGCAGACACTAAAGTCACGGTCCAGCTTAGCCACTCTCACAAGCAGGTGGCCCTAGTACTCGAGAATGCGGGTATAGTTCCGTACCTAGCGGACCGCGCTCATGACCCTTTTGAGAGCGTCTGAATACGCTTCAATAGGGTTTCCCCCGCCGGCACGCCGGCGGCTGAAATCGCGACCGCAATCGGGCGCCAAATCTCCGCCTGGGCCTTTGTATGTATGCAGACTTTCGCAATAGTGGCTACGCGCTCGCCAATCCTCGCTGTGTTCCAGAAGCCATTCTCGGCTTCACGAAGCCAAACCGCCGCAACTTGTTCCAAAGAAGTGGCGGTAATCTGGGTTGGCAGCAAATCGAGCACATCGAGGTGGAGGGTGGCAATAGTGGGGCAGGGACCGGCATCGACTGCTAGTTCAGTCAACGTAGTGCAAAAAGCTGTGAGTTGAGCCTCGCCAAACTCATGCGCATAGGACAGTTGATCCCCAAAGCCCCGGCTCTGCTTCATGAAAAGGGTTGAAAGCAAGTCGTTGAGATGGATTTCCACGCGGCCATTTCGCGACCATTTGTGGCGTTCCCATTCCTTACGCCTTCGCATTGACGTCCAAAGCCGCGCGCGGAGCTTGCCCAGATGATACGTGTCGGTCGCCCCGGCATTCAGGTGCTGGATATCGCTTTCGATCAAGAACGCGGCGGCGACGCTGAAAAACACATCAGGCGAGAACTGATCGAGCAGCGCGAAGATGTGCTCTTCCTGCTGAGCGTCTGTCCAAAGCGGAGCGAGGCGCGCGGCGCATTCAAACAGCGGCGATGTCCAGTGATTTTCCACATCGGGCGCATCTGTGTCCTCGTCGGAGCCGCCATTCGCCTGCAAGAGCCAGTCGCGATTGGCGAGAAACAGCGCTTCGAGCGTGTCCGGATCACCCAATCGCTTCAGAACGGCGATCCATTTGTCGCCGGTTTGATAATCGAAGTAATAGTCCGGATATTCAGGTTGCGACGGTTTGGGCGAGAGCGGCGCAGCGCCACCTGGCAGAATGAGGCCGCGCCGTTTCGAGCGCTGACGCACAGGCGGCGGGATGATCCAGTCGGGTTCCGTGGCCTCACCGGCGAGGCAGGCTAGCTCGGCTTCGATATGCGCCTTGAGTTTCCCTTGCAAAGCATGGTCGCGCTGCTCAAACGTCCCGTCGGCTTCATCATAATGCGCGCGGCGGGATACAAAGCAGGCTTGCAGCCCGGTACGAACACCGACCTTCAGCCGTTCTAACCCCAGCGCCTCTGCCGCTTTCGGGTGATGGCGCAGCGCAGACACCGCGCTTGGCGCATTCTGCACGATCGCGGTGAGCAGGTCTTCGTCTGACGGTTTGGTGGAGTCGTCTCGCGCAAGATAGAGCAGGCCGGCGAAACCGAGCGCGGCGGGGTCATACATGACGTCATAGCGCAGATTGAGCCGCGGTCTTGTGGCGGGATCGAGGGCGCGATCAAAAATGGGGCGTAGCTTTGGCGCTTTGGCGCGAAGCTGCTTGCCGGAGTATTGCCGAGCAAGAAAGGCCGCCGCGCCCAGGCGCGACAACCATGGATCACTCGGATCGTGGTCCAGGGCGTCCTCTGTGGCCGGTTCCGCGCTTTCGGTTTCCGCGAGCACGGCTTCAGCATCTTCGACTGAGGCGCGGACATCATTGGTCTCATCATCCATAGTCATGCGGATCGCGAGAGAGCGATTAAACGCCTGGTGCTCTGCCGCCGCCGCGGCAGAGTTCGTCGCCATCCATTCGGCCTGGTCCTCGGGCCAGTCATAGACCCAGCCTTGGCGCGGCGCGCCTTCCACCATTTGCGTCTCTTCGCGATAACTTTCGCGGTCTAGAGCGCGCCGCGCATAAGAGGCCATGAAGGCCGGTTTTTTCCAGTAGACCTCGGGCCGCTCCCAAGGACCGAGCCGTTGAACGCCGATGTCAAGACGCGCTTTTAAGGCTGTGAGCTCATCGGCCGGCACCTTTAGCGCGATCTGGATAAAGACGCCATGCAGCCCTGTGTGACGCGAGGGGAGCGCGGCGAGGCCTTGTTCAATGGACCGGTCGCTTGCCGGGCCTTGGCGCAGGCGTCCAAGGCCGCCGCCTCTCAGGGTTTCGAGATAATCATATTGATGGCGCTCGAAATCCAGGCTGAGCAATTCCGGAGAGGCGAGGAGCTCGTGCAAGAACGCGCCGCCGAGGGTTCCGTGACACAGCGCCAAGTCGGTCATCACCAATAAGAGGGCGCCGGAGATTGGCCCGTCGCCAGCAATCCGAGCCGCTACACTCGAGAGGCCGGCGCCATTTTCGATCTCGCGATGAGCCCAGTGTTCGAGAGCGGCGAGGGCCTTGCCGACCAATTGCGAAGGCCCGTGCCCGCGCGGCCAGCCATAGGAATTACTCGGCTCGATCTGGCGGGTTTCGCCAAACAGTTCGAGCTTAAACTCGCCGCCGGCCCCGACTGCGGCTTCAGTCATCTTGGTCAGGGTACGGATGAGGGAGAGACCTTGATCGGCATCGGCGCTTAAGAGATCGGAGAAAGGTGTGATGCCGCACTTGCCCAAGGTGAACGGGTGTTCCAAACGCGAGAGTCCTAGCCCGACCCTTCGCAAGCGATCATCGCCGGATCGCTCATCATACTCCTGGCGCGTGGCTTCGATCAGTGCGGCGGCAAAGGCGGCGGGCGCAGCTTTCGGCAAGGCGAAGGGAAAATCCAAAAGCTCGGCGAGTTCATCGACTGCTCTATTGGAAGCGACGATGGCGTTCAGATACCGCGCTGCCGCGCTTGGGTTCTTTTCGGCAAAAGCAGCGAGCGACATGCGCGCCGTATCGACTGTGCTGTGTCCGGCTGGATAGCGAATCTTCGGCAAAGGCCGACCTGCGGCCACGCGATCCAGTGAGCGATCTTCGACATGAGCGACGAGTAAATCCGCGAACCGATCAAGCAATACGGGCGTCAGTTTCCCGTCTGTGGCGGCGAAAGCGGTGATCCACTTGAACATGAGATCAACGGCGCCGCGCAGCGCCTTTGAAGGAAGATCAGCGAAGTGTTTCGCCGCCCAAATGATCAGCGGCGCCCAGATGGAAGGAACGGGCACGACCCAGGTTTGAGACGTCGTCGATCCGTCACCTACTGTTGAAGGCACGGGCACCTCGACTTCAATCGCGTGCGCGCCCATGACGAGCCGCATCAGCTGCTCGGCGCATTCGCCTTTATCGGCCAGTAAAAGGACCTCATGGCGTGTAATCAGCGTCGAGGCGCGTTCTGATCGCACCAAGGCCAGGAGCGCTAGGCCAATCCAGCGCTCTAGGGCGCCATTTGCCTGTAGCGCTTTGACGGCGTCAGACCAGAGCTCCAGATCGTCCTGCTCGGCGAGCTGACGAAAAGCGAGTTCGACGCCGCGCTCAAGCCAGAAAGCAGGCCCGCCAGTTGCGGCGAGAGGGGCTATTCGGTCCGGGTCTTCGCTGAGATATGCGGCGATCGCCCAATCTGAAAAGAGGTCGTGTTTGAATCTGACCCGGTCGGTGGCGAGTTCGATCAGGACGCCGTCTTCGATCAGCGAAGAGACCGCCGCCGGATCGGTGGATTCGGGTCTGAGATCCACCACTGAGGCTCCGTCCAATTGTGCGCCGACCACAGCGAGGAGAATTCTCCGGCGGGCGAGAGCTTCGCCTTTTCCGTTTGTCGCCGTATGGCCGCCTGATTGCCACCAACCGATTGCAAAACTCGCTTCACTGACCAGCGCGCCGGGATCGGATTTCGCAGCGACGAAGCGTTTCAGGATAAAGGGATTGCGCGCAAGATCCTTGGCAGGATGATTTGGCGCAAGGATGGCGCCAAGCGCCGGCACCGCATGCGCAAAGGCAACTGCTTCATCATTGTCCAGGCCGTCAATGGTCAGCGTCTCGCACGTCTCGAGGGCGCGCATGACCTCATCGCTGAAGGTCTGCGCCGCGCGCCAGCCCAAGCGAGCGGTGAAGACCAGCGTCAGCCCCGGAATCTTCGCCGCGGTTAGGATCAGATCTGAGACAGTTTTGCGCTCACGCTCAGAGCGAAACCGATCGAGCCCGTCAATGTAGATGACGGCGCCACCATCGCTGGCAAGATCAGTCAAGAAACGATCGGCGCTGACATCCAGTCCAAGCTGGTGTTGCAGCGCGCTCCAGCCGCCGCTCGGCACGCGGTCAGGCGCAAGAACGAGTGTGGGGGCGTTTTCGGCTTGCGCCACAGCGGCGATTTTCAAAAAGGCGGATTTGCCTGAGCCGCCGGTTCCGGTGATTTCCAGAACGCCGCTGCCAGTCTGAGTATTCGCAAGTGCCTGGTCCAGAGCCTGCCGCTTAGCACTGCGCAGGATGTGCGCGCCGGCAATTGTGGTGTCGATGTCGGTGAGGGCAAATGTACTGAGCTCGGCGACTTTGGCGCGGGCCGCGGCGAGACGAGGCGCGGGGCCAATGGCGACCTTGCGTTCGGCGAGGAGTTCAACCAAGCGCGGGCGTTCCAGGTCGCCGCCGATCGCTTCGGTGCGCATCAACAGGGAGACGAGTTCGCCATAAGGGTCGGTCCGATCCTTTGTAAGCGCCGCAGCGCGCCAACGGTCGGCTTGTTCCGCAATCGACCCCGGACGGGCATAATCGAAACGGAGCACGCTGAAACGCCGCAGAAGGTCGAAAGCCAAGCGAGCAGGACCGGCGCCGGCTTTGCTTAAATGGTGTTCAAAGGCGGTGACGAAATCGCGCATCGCCTGATTGCTGCGTCCGGGCGTGGCTAGCAATGTGCGAAATGAGCCCTCATCGCTTACATGTTTGGCAAGCTCCAATGCTTCATGGACGCCATTTTCAATGGCACCGTTGGTACGCTCAATGGCCACGGCGAAGCGACGTTTCGGGTCTATGCTTTGCGCCGCAACCATATCGGCGACGATGTCGCCAAAAACAGTGTTCGATTTGGTGAAGCTGAGTGAGCGTTTGGCTTGAATCTCGAGTGTCTGGGCCGCGCCCTCCCAACTTACCCCAGTCAGAATTATATCATCCAGTGGGTGGCCCTGGTCCCGACGCTGGAAGGCGATTTTGCTGGCAACGGCTCCAGGAAGGCCAAAGCATTCGGTCTCTGCCAGGACCGCTAGCGCATAGTGCGCACCGACCGACACTTCAAATTGCGGTCCGGCCGGACCAGTCATGCGCGGAGAGTCACCGGATGGTGTGTGGGTGGGGAGGGGATGGTCGGTCATGTATCGGGAGAAGATGCGTTTGCCGGACGCTTACTATGAATCTCTTGTGTCAGAAACTGCGTCCATTTCAGACACTCGCCGGGATCTCCCGAACGACCGTCTTCGGCGAACTCTAGCCGGGCGGCGAAGAGGCATCCGAATGACTGGACCGAAGCGACCTTGCCGGTCATCGGAGATGACGATCGGTGCCGACCTGGCCCCAAACAGCCGGTCGCTTTGCAATGAGATTTTGGCTCGAAGTTAATGGGGCAGGTCACCATCCGAACGGCTCGCTCACGCACCTCTGGCGAGTAAGGAGGTCTCTGCTTCTTGTCTGTCATTGGTCCACTCTCTCAAAGAAAATGGCCTCCGGCAAACCCGGCGCGGTTAAGCTTCTCCATTCTATCGGCACTGTTTGGAGCGCTAGAACACCGCTTCAATCAGGTGAGGTCCCTTGCGCGCCATAGCGTCTGCGAAGTGCTTTTCAAAATCGGAGATGGACGCGGTCCGACACGATTCCACGCCTAGCCCTGCAGCTATCATGGCCCAATTCATTTCCGGGTTGCTGAGGTCGAACATTGCGGCAGCCGTCTTTCCGGGAGTGGCACCCACCCGTTCCATTTCGATATTCAGGATCCTGTAGGACCGGTTCGCAAACACAACCACCGTGACGTCTAGTTCTTCGCGAGCCATCGTCCACAATGCTTGGAGAGTGTACATGCCCGCCCCATCGCCGGACAGGCAAACCACTTTCTGGCCCGGCGCTGCTACAGATGCTCCTATCGCTAAAGGCAGTCCTTGCCCTATTGATCCCCCGGTTAACGCAAGATGCGTATGGGGCGCCGCTGATCGCGTAGCTGCCAGCACGCCAGCGCTGGACGTGGCGGCGTCATCAGAGATAATCGCGCGCTCCGGCAGGTATTTAGCAATTACATGACCTATCGTGGTGGGACCGAGGGTATGTCCAGCGGCTTCCACGCCCTTAAACGGCACCAGCGTTGATTTCTTGCGGCTCGAGGAGACCCCGTCCGCCAGAGCGGCCAAAGCACCCGGCGAGTCCTCATGGGGATGGCTCAGCACATCAATTTTGCAATGAGCGGGCAAGCCCCAACTCTGTTTTCCCGGATAGGCAAAGAAGGCTACGGGCGGCTTCGCCCCGACGAGGATCAGGCAGGTTGTGTCCTTCAAGAAATCGACGATCTGTTCCGAAAAGTAGGGGATGCGCTCCACTTCGGGGATGCCGCGGCCGCGGTCGAGGGCAGGGGCGAATGTATCGCAGAGAATGCGGCACCCTGTAGCCGCTGCGATGCGGCTCGCAGCGTGCAGCCCAGGAGCCTTTAGCGCGTCGCCCCTAAGCAGTAACGAAGGTCTCTTTGCGGATTTCAGGAGTTGGAGAATTCGCTCTATGTGCGCGGAGTCGACCGGCAAGGGCCCCTGAACAGGCAAAGCGCTCGCCACACTGTTGGCCTCGTCCCAAGCAGTGTCTGCCGGCAGTATAAGGGTCGCGATCTGGCCAGGCGCAGCGCGTGCGGCCTGCACAGCGCGGGCCGCATCTGCACCGACAGACAAGGCGCTCTGGCTGGTATGGATCCAGGCAGACACTGGCCGGGCAAAGTCGATAACGCTGGAAGTAAGCGGCGCATCATAGCGGGTATGATGCGTTGCGTGATCGCCGACAATGTTCACGATGGGCGACGATGCGCGTCGTGCATTGTGAAGATTGGCTAAGCCATTGGCCAAGCCGGGTCCCAAATGGAGCAGGGTAGCTGCGGGCTTGCCTGCAATTCGGGCATAGCCGTCAGCGGCTCCAGTCACTACGCCTTCGAACAGGCACAATACGCCTCGTACGGAATCAACTTTGTCCAAGGCCGCAACGAAGTGCATCTCCGACGTTCCCGGATTGGCGAAACACACTTCCACCCCGGACGCGGCTAAAGAGCGGACTAGCGATTCTGCGCCGTTCATTTATGTCCTCGCACGATAACGGATCGGGTGTGGCGCCGTTCCATCGCCTACGCCGCATGCGGCTTTGGTCAGTTACCTGACGCCGGCGGACGTATTTTCGAGACCGGTGTCTGCCAGAAATGTACTCCACGCAATCGGCATACCGTGTATCGGCACAATCTGATCGACCTGATAATTGAGTGTCCGCACCATGTTAAAAAGTACGCTTTCGCCATTAGACGGCCCCGGGACCAAAGGTTCGTGAGTGTTGACAAGGTCCGCTTGGATCAGCAGTTTTTCGTTGGGCAGGTAAACCATCAGCATTCCCTCTACGAGCTCTAGCGGCTGCACATAGTTGATCCGGATAATCCGCTCGCCATCAGTCAGAACGTAGTTCTCCCGCACGAGTTCGTAAGAGTAGCCTTCAGTCAACTCTGTGGGCGGCATGATTGAAACCAAGTCCGGTTCAGTCATGCGCGGGATGTAATTGACTACATCGCGGTTATAGAAGGCAAAGTTTCGAGCATGCGTGATGATTGTTGCCCCGATGTGGGCATACGTTCTAAGACCGCCAATGTGATCAAAATGCTGGTGCGTGTTGATTAAAAAGCGGATCTGCTTTCCCGGAAAAAGTCGCATGGTTTCGTTAATCACTGCGAGGCTACGAGCTTCGTTCAGCGGCGCCTCTACGATGACAACATGATCCTTCAGTTCGATAGCCACACTATTGTGCGTACTGCCTCCTATGAGGAAAACACCGGTTGCGAGTTGTTGTGTTACAATCCGCGCAGGATCCTGCTGGGACTTTAGCCCAAGTGGAGCGACAATCTTGTCGCCGCATTGATTGACAGTGATGTTGTCGAGATATGCGTCGAACGCGTTGTGTCCTGATGCAATCGTCTGAACGTTGAAGTTATCATCGTAGCCTTGGTGATGGTGCCAATGTGTAGGAAAGCGCATCCCGTTACCAAGATCCGCATACGCATCATCAGAGAATTCGTGCTCGATGTTGAGGTCGCCCAACACTGGATGCGGGAAACGCGTATGGATGCGCTGAATTAGGTTTCGTTCGTTTATGGTTGCGTTCACGCGATACCGCCCCATGACCTCAATCGATACCACCGACACCCGCTCGGGGCTTGTCGTCGGCCCATCACGACCCGACTCGCCCAGTTCCCACCGCCACGCCGCAATAGGATTGGCGCCTGGCAATGCGGCCGCTTTGAGAAATCCGACTGGATTGAGCCAGACATCGAGTTCCCAGAATTCTGCAATTTCGGGCGATACTGGTTCTGGAATACCGGTTGGCCCGTCGCGGTGCCAAGCTTGGCCTTGGCTCACAGCAAAAAACTGTCGCAAGTTCTTCTGTGTTGGGGTGCCGCCCAGCCAGCCCATACCGTACTTGTAGGAAGCTGGAGTCATTCCAGGCGTGCGGTCAAACTCATCACTCATTGCGCCCTCACGCCAGTCGATGGTTCGTACGAAGTTCTCGAGCCTATCGCGTGGCCAGTCTCCCTCAGGACGCACGTAGCGTTCCTGGCCGACACGTCCGCCTATGCCATTTCCCTTGACTGTCACACACTTGATGCGGTCTGCGCCAATTGCGCGTGTTGCCGCCTCTAGCACAGGCGCAGGATCTACATATCCGGGCTGCAACGACTGCGCGGCGGCCCCGGGAGATGCGCAGGCAGCGCTGGACAGAACGAAGAGCGCGGTTATGAGAGAATTCCGAAGCATATTGATAGAGCCTTCCCGAGATAGAGTGTCGCCGCGCGCAGAACTTTTCTGAGACTTTCGCAACCCCTCGTTTCGTTTAAAGTTGTTAGAGATTGGAACTTTCTACGCTTGGACAAAAAATAGGTCGATCGTCCCATTTATGTCAAGTGTGATGGTCTTGACCCATCCCCAGCCCAACCCCCGACGCCTCGCAGGCGCCCGCACAGATCTGAAAGCAACAGCGATGACAACCACCACAAAGCGATTGGCAAAGGGAGAGCAGAGGAGGGCAGAGCTTATCGAGCGCGCCTTGGTATGCCTTGCCGAGAAGGGGTACGCCGCCACTTCGATGCGCGATATCGCTACCGCTGCGGATTTGAATCTCGGTCGATTGCATTACTACTTCCAGAGCAAGGCCGACCTCCTGCTAGTCGCGATTATGCACTATAAGACGGGGTTCATTTCAGACATTGAAGGCATCGTCGCCAACGCCAAGACGCCTGAAGCTCTTCGCCGCGCGTATGTTGAGGCCATGGTCTCGGCGAGCACGCGGGACGCATTTATTCATCGCCTTTGGTATGATGTGCGAAGCCGCTCCCTGTTTGAGCCTCCGCTGCAGAGTGTTGTCGACGGGATCGAGAAGGGGCTGCGGCGTTCACTCTCCGGCGTTCTTGCCGCTCTTGGTGCTCCAACGGACAAAGAAACAGTTGATCACTTCTACCATCTTATCGACGGCTACTTTTTGGCGGCTCTTGGCAAAACAATCCGAGGACAACAATCGGCTGCCGCCGATTTTCGTAAACAACTGAACGCACTTTTGCCCGGCACAGCTGAAGCTGTACGAGGTGATCTGCACTGGATCCGCCCCCCCGGTTGACAAGTATAGGTCGATCGACCCATAACTGCGGCGACAGCGTCGGGCTTTCGATGGCTGTATCGTAGCAATTAGCAGCGCGCTTGACGCGCAAGGGACCCTCGCTTGATCGAGGGCAGGGAGGATAGAATGAGACTGCATCCAGGGCGCATCGCGCTCATCGCCGGCGTGTCCTTCGGCGCATTTATGGAGATTCCTGCTGTCGCTCAGGAAACTGATCCAACCTTTGAGTTAGACCGCGTGGTCGTAACTGCTCAGCGCCGGGACCAAGATCTACAGGACGTTCCCGTGACTGTGACCGCATTTGGTGCAGACCAGATTGAAGAAGCACGCATCCAGCAGATTCAAGACGTGGTCACACGCACACCAGGCCTGAGTTTCGATGCCTTTCCTGCCTCCGAACCCAGGTTGCGAATCCGTGGCGTGGGCTCGTCTGACCGTGGCTCAGGTGGAGACCCCAGTTCTGCAGTCTTCCTTGACGAAGTGTATTTGGGTCGACCAGCGGCGGTAGCGTTTGACGCATTCGATCTCGAGCGCATTGAAGTACTGAAAGGGCCCCAAGGCACTCTCTTTGGGCGCAACGTAGTCGGCGGCGCAATCAATGTGGTTACAGCTGCGCCGGATCCTGCATCGTTCGATGCCTCTGTCGAAGGCTCCCTGGGAAACTACGCGCGATCCGATGTTGCCGGCTTCGTCAACGTCCCGTTCGCTGATGGCAACGCAGCCTTCCGCGCCAGCGGGGCAATGCGCAAGCATGATGGGTACACGGACAATCGTACAACGGGCGGTAAGCTTGAAGCTGAAGACACACGCAGCATTCGGTTGCAGATGCTGGTTGAGCCAACAGACGCGGTCCGCTTCCACGGCACATTCGATTCAACAACGGGCCGGGGAACAGGTCCTGGGCAACACGTAGTCGATCTGGACTTATCTGACCCATTCTCTGCATTCTGGACAGTCAATCGCGACCGGGATTTTAGCGAGTCGGAAATTGACGGCAAACAGGATCGCGACACCTGGAGCTTTCGGGGTCAGGCAGAGTGGGACCTGCCGATTGGCACGTTGAGCTACCTCGGTTCTTATCGCGAGCTCGATTACGCGAGCCTCTATGACTTCGATGGAACTGACGATGCCCTTGCCCTGATTTTAGGGACCGACGAACACAGCGAACTCACAAGCAACGAGGTCCGCTTGTCGTCGCCTTCCGATAGCGCATCCACGTGGGTGATTGGTGTGTTCGCATATGAAGCGGACACCATTCGCGAAGAAACCCTCTCCTTGAACGTCGTCGGCAGCGAAGCTTTCAACGAACGAGGCAAACTCGCGAGCGCTGCGATATTTGGCGACATCACAATGCCCGTAACAGAAGATTTAAATGTGATTGCTGGAGTGCGATACACACGTGACGAGAAAACATTCGGTATCACCAACTCCGGTGCCCCCGATCTGATTCGAGCTTCTGAGTTCTTTGACGTCACCGCGAGCGACAGCTGGAACGCACTCACCTGGCGACTCGGCGCGGACTACCACTTGTCACCTGACCACATGCTCTATGCGATGATCTCGCGGGGATTCAAAAGCGGTGGTTTCCAAGAGGCGCCTTCCGACGCTGCCGCTGCACTGGACGGCTTCGATCCTGAGTATGCAACACAATACGAAATCGGCCAAAGAAGCGAGTTCCTTGATGGCCGCGTGATCTGGAATAATACGATCTACATGATGGACTATACCGATCTGCAAACTCGCCAGACGGTGGGGTTGTCGCTGATCGTAAACAATGCGGGCGCTGCCACCATCAATGGCTATGAGACCGCGCTGCAGTGGGACGTAGGGTCCGGTTTCGAGGTAAGCGCGAGTTACGCCTACACGGATGCCACCTTTGACGAGTTCATCACCGACAACGGCGATTTCTCGGGAAACAAACTCTCACGCACGCCAGAACACAAAGTGGTCGTGTCGCCTACATATACGTATGACTTTGTATCGGGGGCGTCGTTGCGTTTCGCAGTCGACTATCAACATGAAAGTCGCATCTTCGATGATGAAAGCAATCTTCCCCCTGAGATTCGCGAACCGACAAACTTTCTGGACGCGAGACTTGTGTACGGGAGTTCCGACGACAAATGGTCCGCCTCAGTTTGGGGAAAAAATCTTACAGACGAGGTCACGCGTACCTTCCAAGGCACTTTTCTTGGGGCCAACTTTGCCGCGTACAACCCGCCGCCCACTTATGGCGTAACGCTGCGCTGGAACTACTGACGCATCCCGAAGCACATTGCGCCCCGGCCTGCGTCGGGGCGCGATTGATGTTGGCTTACAGCCTGTGCGGCTGGGTGCCGCGAAACGCTATATCTGAACTTCATATTCGTTCAGCGAGGCCGCTGGTGCCGGTGCGATCTGGATCTCTCAGGGAGCGATGCAACTCAGGTCGATTTGGGTTTTGCCCAAGCCGACGCACTTCACCGGATCTCTCCAGATCCGCAATTGCGGTTCAAATTGAGTCTTTTTGAACATCGAGGCCGACAAACGCATCGAAAGCCATGATGACCATCTCCTTGCCCCCTTTTTCGAGAGTGCAGCGAAGAACTGCATTCGCAATGGCTCTCAAACGGTCATCTCATCTGGATGTTCGCAGGCTCCGAGGGTGGAGGACATAACGCAGCTCAACTGGTATGGCCGGAAGTTCGATCCACAGAATATCGACCGGCAAAGCGTTCGCCTATGGTTCGGCAGTCTCGCAAAGGCCGGGCCGACAAAGAAATGATCAAGGGCCCTCAGGCCGGACGCTTACACGATACTCGCTAAAGCTCGGGACAGGTTACAATGTAGCCCAATTGTTGAAGGCACTGAATGGTCTGGTAAATCGGCTTCTACGGATCGTAGCGATGAGTTGGTGCTTGACCGACCCGTACGCCTGGCAACCCAATTTCAAGGTTTCGCTTCTCAATTTCCGCTAGAAGCATGTGCCGCAGAACTGAGTATCTTCTCCGACTAACAGGCACCCGGTCTCCGTTGCTCAGTTCGCACTCGAATGCGCTTCCAATCCGGTACATCGCAACGGCATGCCGGATATTCAGCCAATGCGATCGGTGAGTCTGTGTGCCCTCAAAGTGTTCAAGAGCAGAGATGGATTCTTGCAGGCTCTTGCTCAACAAATGGTATCCGCGCGTCGTCACGACTTTTGTGTAATGGTCTTGCGCCTCAAGCCGTACAACGTCGTTTCCCAGGGATGCGGGGCAGCCTTCGAGGCATTCATACAAATTCTTGTCCGGGCGCCCCGTGTCAACGGCGGACGTCTTACTCTTTGAAACAGGCCGCCAATATCGACTGATCCATATTCCAATCCCGGTCATAACTATAGACAGCGGCGCGATATCAACAACTTCGCTTAAATAAGTTTCAGCGGCGGTTGCATGATAGGTGTCATCTAAATCGACCGCAAAGAAGCTGCCATCGAGGACAATAGAAAACGGCGCCAAAACAAAGGGCAAAATCGCCAGCGTCGCAGCGAGGCGCGACAACCGTCGCCAGGAGGTTTTGAGCAACACGAGCTCGGCAAGGACAATAAATCCAAATCCAACGAAACCATGCAACGACCAAAAGGCCCAGCTCTGCACGAATAGAAGATTTGAGGCGTTCTCTGGCTTGATGATTGCGAACAAAAACCCGAACAGCCCGGATCCTACAGCTAGTCCGATCAGTATCGACTTTAACCGGGTGGGGGTCTCGAGACCCAAAAACATCGCTGAAGGCTGCTCTTCGGTGAACAGCCGTTGAAGGGATATGAACGGAGACACAACCCTGAGCACGGTCTCTTATCTATCAGAACAACCAGCTACGCAACCTGCTTATGAAGCTGCACCCCTCCGCCAACGGTCAATAATCTCCCGCTGGCGCAGTATGAGCACCGCCGGCGAATCTGCGGCGACCAGTGACGTATTTCCGCTATCGGCGCAGGTTTCGGCTTTGCAGAACTCGAACCCAACAGGCCTTGGCCGTGGCGGGAGTTCAATGCTCAGGGCACCGGATGAACATTGGCCGATGACGGTATCGGGAGGGATGGTTGTTCCATTGCACGCAGGTACACGCGCTTTGCGCCCTGACCACTATTCGAAGCAACGTTGCTTTCAGCCAACGCTTCCGCAGGGTCTGCGTGGCGTTGAGTAAAGCGTTGCGTACCGACGAGCGCGCGCCAGCAGAAACACCATCAGCAGGTTTTCGGGACGGATTGGTGTTTGTGGGTCACCCACAGTCCAGTCTCCCGGGCTGCCGCGCCGCTCACTCTCTTTTTTGCCTGATAACGGACCCCCGCTTCACCAATCGCCTGCCTCGGCGCGCTTCTTCGCACCGGATCTCAGGTCAACTCTCCAACTCAGCATCTCAGTAAGTCGGCTCAGAAACCATTAGGCGTCTGGAAAAAAAATTATGGGAGGAAAAAATGAAGTTATCAAAGTCGCTACTATTCGGCACCGCCATCTATTGCGCCATCGCCTTGACGGCGTCGGCTCAGGACTCTTACAGCGCCGCCGAGGAAGATGAATCACGGCAGCTACAAACCGTAGTCGTGACAGCCCGGAAAATCGAAGAAAACCTGCAAACTGCACCGATAGCTGTAACAACGCTCGACGCCGAGTTGCTGCAGGCGCGCGGCGCTACATCACCGGACGACATCTTGAATTACACGCCTGGCGTGACGTTTGATCGAGTCAGTCCGCTTGAGCAAACCATTTCAATTCGGGGCATCGCCTCCGGAAGTGAAGGAACATCTGCAGACGCAGGTGTGGTCTTCATGGTCGACGGAGAGGTCATTTCGCGCGACTTCATGCGCTCATCTGCAGTTTTCGATCTTGCCCAGGTCGAGGTACTGAGAGGGCCGCAAGGAACCGCTTACGGACGAAATGCTACCGCCGGAATCGTTCACTTCAGGTCTCAGCGACCAACCTTTGACAATGAGTCGTCGGTTCGCTTCGATGCAGGCGATTACAACTTCATCGAAGCTGAAGGAGCTGTGAATTACGCTGTGTCGGATCGCTCCGCGTTCCGCGTGAGCGCCTTTCGCTCTGAGCGCGATGGGTTTTCACGCAACGCACTGTCCGGCGCTGATATCGACTTCTCCGAAACTTCGGCGATCCGTGCCCAGTACCTCTACGAAACAGAAGGGGGAACGACCTTTCTTCTGCGTTCTCACTACTCCGATGAAGCCTTCGGCCCTCCACCGCGAAAGTCTGCAGACCCCTCCCAGCCGTTTGAAAGTCCGTTTACCTCCTATATCGAACCCTCTGCTGATCGCTACGAAGTGATAAATTCTGACGTCGATGGATTTGAGCGCCAGATCTACGGCGGATCAGCTGAAATCGTTTCGGATCTCGGCCCCTTGAGGCTTACATCCCTCACCACTTATCGAAGCGGCGAAAGCACTTTTAACGTCGACTTCTTCGGAACGCCGGAGGATCTCCTTGTTGCCAAAGGCTATGACCAAACCGAGTCGTTTTCCCAAGAGCTTAGGTTTGACAACGCAAGTGAGGGAGGCGCCCTTCAATACGTAGGGGGGCTTTTTTATTTTACTGAAGACACCGTTCGGAGTGAAGATCGGGCAATCCTCGTA
>Ga0315900_10001895_pt1 | contig 32943 bp, 71 predicted proteins | sample LakEriMetagenome_FD_203521 | JGI IMG/M metagenome (GOLD analysis project Ga0315900, IMG submission 203521) | Freshwater fungal communities from buoy surface, Lake Erie, Ohio, United States - Buoy 12 MA114 | ecosystem: Environmental > Aquatic > Freshwater > Lake > Lake biofilm | place: USA: Lake...
GGTTCGAGTCCCTCCCCGAGCACGTATTATAACGGTGGGGTCAATTAGCATATTATTAATGAAACAGATTAATTTTTATCAATATGATAATCATACCTATAACAAAATAAAAATTATTGCTAATAAAACCCCACCTTTTTTATGAAATCCTTAATTAAGGGTAAGTTTAGAAAACTATTAAATCAGTTCGGCAAAAAATACGAAGGGGTTTCTTTTGAATTAATGGATATTAATTGCTCAGTTCGTGTTTTAAACATAAAGGCATATAATTTAGACGACACACTTTTTACCCACCAAATATTATTGGATATTGAAGTTTTGGTCCCTAAAGACACAATATGGGGGGATCAATTATTTATACATAAAATTAGGAAGTGGTTACCTATCACTTACCGTATAAAGTTTAATCAAATATTCAAATGGTTCTTTCCCCCATCTTCATCTATATTAACATATAAGATTGACAAAATTACAATAAAAAGAATTTAATTGGGGTTTTTTTATCAAATTAATAATTGACCTATAAGGTTTGATTATCATATTGATAATTTTTTACCATATTCATTGAATGATTTACAATTTCCATTCTTATATTTTCATAATCCCCCTCTGATAGTGGGGTTTGACTATTGATCATATCAATAATCTCGGTCATATTTGCTGATACCATAATTAGGACATTTTGTCTTATTGGTTTTATCTTCCCCACAATTGAAGATTGTTCATAAGTTATTTCACCTTTTTTTCCATCATATTCATATACAGTGGTAAAAAGTGGGAACTCTTCTCTTACGTGAGAAAACATGTCATTTAGTCTGTTAATAAATTTTTCCATATTGTTGATATTTAGTGTTTAAGGGGGGTTTTTTGTTAATAACTTTTTTTAAATTTCCTTGAAACTGACATTATGTCATGCGTGTCAGTAGGGGGGATAATCCCCCTGACAACTATTTACCCCATATTGGTTACCACTTCTTACCACCATTAGTGATCAAAATTGTCGTTCTGAATGTGTAGTGTCAATTTTTTCCCTCTGTAGGGGTCTGCATGACCACTTTTTTTACTATATCTATTTCCCAGCAAATAAAATTACGTTTATAAGATCACTGGGGGGAAGACATGAAATGTCGTTAGAATAGTTATTTTATACACTTCAAGGAAGTCCCCAAGTTTTCTTGGGTTAAAATTACACCATAAATTGGTCCTTGTAAATAAATCCCCCTTAATAAATCTCTTATATTTAGTAAAGATATAACTTGACAAGTTCGATATAAAAGTAAAGGTATAGATTTACTTATTTGGATTTCTTAGACTTTTGGTATAAATCTTTAAGTTTGGTTAATATTATACCCCATCGGGTAATAAATAACCATTAATAAAGATTTACTTATACCTTATGGTATTATACCAATAGGACCATTATTTTGGTGTATCATATAAGTGGGGGATTTAAGGTAAATTATGAACGAATGAACGGAGGTTTTGTGACCCCTTCATGGGGGAACAACTACCGAAGTGGGGTGAGTGAATGATTTACCTTAAATACTATAATGTTAATATCCTATACCATATGGTGATAAACACCGTAAATCCATATAAATTCCACATTAAACTTTGTGATAAAGTTGGGTTCCAAGCTTCAGAATTGGTTATAACTACATCCTTTTTTTGAGGATCATATCTTGTAATTTGCCCACTGAATATTGTCAATTCTATATAATAAATTACGGTATCAATAAACGCTCCGACAAAGGATCCCATAATCAATAATGAAGCGCCAAATATAAATCCCGCTTTTTTTAGATCTGTAGAAGTTCCAATATCATACATTAACTGAGAAAACCATTCACTTGTGCTTATACCCAAAATTTCGGAACCTAACTTAAATACAACCAAACCAAAAGCTCCTAACATCAGGCACATTATCATAGTTGCAAACCATTTTATTGGATAATATATCCATCGTTGATTATGTCTTAGCCAAGCGAGAACCAATCCCACAATTATTACTTGCAAAATAAATGCCAATGTATTTGCTATTTTATCCAAGAATTTCATATGATCTGTTTTGTTGTTTGTTTTAATAAGAGTTGTCGTTAAAATCCCCGTAGACCATCATCTAATTTTTTATCATCTAAAAAAAGTCCAGTAGCAGATTGGTAGTATAAAGAATAATACAAAACAAGTAATCTCCCTAAATACATTAGTATTTAACACTTTAGTTATTTCATCATCGGTCCTGGCATATAGTTGATATCCTGTGACGCTTGTTGCTAAGCTTAGATTCTTGTGAAAAAATATAATCAATGGAATCGTTATGTAAAAATTGTATATGTAGAATTCACCGATGGTGTCAAAATCTATTGTAGATAGTAATAATATTGGCATCTCTCCTACATCAACAAATAACTGAAGTATTACAAATAAAACAGCAATGGCAATAGATAATAAAAAACTCACCGTAAAAGTCATTAAAAAAGTTAGTGGAATTGTTATAACCCACTTAAAAATATGGTATAACCAGTTTTTAGTAACTCTTAGTTTAGCGAGTATGGTTACTATAAGAAAATATATAACTATTTTCTCGATAATAGATACTACGTTGTTTGAGTAATCTTGCAGTTTGTTGCGGTTGGTGCTCACAATTGTTGTTTTTTATTTGAGTTCAAAAGTTTAATAATCGGGCTATGTTCTTTCATTGGAACAAAGTTGTCCAATATACCGCTTTGTTTCCACTTTTTAATTAAAATTCTTGGTTTTTTATACTTGCCCACCTGTTATCTGAAAATAATGATCCACAATCTTTTTACCTTCTTCTGGTGTTGTATCAAATCTTTCCCCCACCAAATAATATGTTCTATCAGTTAGTTCCATATGACAATCTGAATTAAAGTGTTGATGGTTCATATCCCACGCTTTCGGGACCACCTTTAATGTTCTCATAATTATTTTATGAATGTCCGTCATTTCATTTTGTTTCATATCGGTAAATTTATTTTACTTAAAGTTTGATTTGATACATGTGTATATATCTCTGTTGTCTTAACATTTGAATGTCCTGCCAATGCTTGAATTAATCTTATATCAGTTCCATTCTCTAATAAATTTGTAAATGACGAATGTCTTAATGTATGAATTGAACTTTGATTGTCTATATAGTGTTTATATATTTTCTGACAGGACCCGATTGAATATTGTGATGTCTTTTGACCGTTAAACAAATATGTATTTGGTCTGAATTGTTTGTAGTATTCTCGTAATAATTCTAATACAGTTTGAGATAATGGAACAATCCTATCTTTTCTTCCCTTTGCGTTTTTGATGTGTATTAACATTCTTTTGGAGTCAATATCTTCTATTTTAAGGTTTATGATTTCTGACACCCTTAATCCCACCGAATATGTTAATGTGAGTATTGCCTTATGTTTAAGGTTTTGAATTTTTTGAAGTTGTGATTTGATGAACTCCCCATCTATTACTTTTGGTAATTTCTTCTCCGATCTTGGCCTCTCTATTTTTGATAAATGAATATCCTTCTTATTTAAAATGTGTTTTGCAAATAACTTCAAACAACCTATGAATTGATTTTGCCGGCTAATGGATGTGAATCTGTTGTTGTGTAAAAACTCACATATTTGCTTTGTTGATATTTGATAGGGATCCTTTATGTTTTGCGTATGAACAAATTGTTTAAGATAGATCAGATAGGTTTTTATGGTCTTATCCGAGTAGTTTTTGTATCTTAATTTTTGTTCAAAAACTTCAAGAACTTTCATTTGGATGCGTTTATTATCAAGGGTTTGAGAATGGGTTGAGATATATAATAGTTATAAAACATTTCCAAGAACACTTTTAAGTTCATCATCACTCACGATAGAATCAAGATTAAAAATTTCTTTTCCTGTGTGGTTCTTTTTTACAATATTATCGTGAATCCAAATGTGTGAATTAAATATTTCCCTATCTGGAATTAATGTGTCTCTGTGTGGTGTTTTACCGTCATCTGATATAGTTATCAAAATGTTGTATTCCCCAAAGAAATTTTTATAAATTAATTTTTTAAATCTCATAATAAACGTTTTATAACAAGGTATATGTGAAATACCTCATAAGGTTTCTACTAATTATTTAGGTTTGTCGTCAGGTACTTCACATATACCCAACCGTTATGTTCCATTAAAACGAGAACATAACAAAGTATAAACGTAATATTACCAACGTTCCTTTTCAATCCATTGTGTTATTTTATTTTTTGGAAAGAATACTTTTAGTATAACAATTGGTAGTAATAATACCCACCAAAATTGAAACCAATTTGGTATATCAAATCCAGTTATCAACGATATAAATACAATTGTTATACAAATAAACAAAAGTCCAAAAAATAAAATATCTGTAATCCTCATAATGTTTTTATTTATAATTAATACTACGTTTATACTCAACCGTTATATTCAATTTTGATTTTGTTTTGGGTTTCTACGTTTATAATCACTATCCAAATAAGAACTAACAAAAGAAATAAATTTATCATCAATTTTTTCATAACCAGTAACTATGAATTGTGGTAACATCTCCCTATCCTTTTCAGTTTGTTCTGGAATAACCGCATCTTCAGGATATGTCATTTTACCTGTCTCCCAATTCATCCACATAATACCTTCATAACAAGTGTCAGGATTTCTCATTCTCCACACACATTGAACAACATCATCTTTAGTATATGTGTCATTATACACTTTAACTTTTACATCTTTGAAGTCTATTTCTCCAATTAAATTTATTCCTTTTTCCATTTTTTAAAATTTTTAGGTTTACAAAATCAAAACTAAATATAACAAATGATAAACAACATTAAAACGATTGTTTATCATCGGACGTTAGGTTCAATTAAATTATTGTTTTGTGTTTTTCAAATAATTTGTTGTACATTCTATCCAACACTTTGCTTTATCAGTATTATCCATAAAATCAACTTTATGAACAAATAAACAAGTAAATTTTTCAGACCATCCCATTGATAACCAAAGAGTGTTCATGTATCTTTCCAATAATTCCTTATTAGATTTTTCAAATTTAGTTTCATCTCTTTGTGATAACCAGTCCTCACACATTTTAACTATTGGTTTAAATTCTGATATCTCTAATACATTACCTACCTTATTCAGTACTTTTTCACATTCAAATTCATTCATATTTTGTATTTTTTAATTTGTAAAACAATAATTTAACAAAACCTAACAAATGATAAACAACATTAAAACGATTGTTTATCATCGGACGTTAGGCGTAATGCTACCAAGCATCCGTTCTAACTCTCCACAATATTTCTACTTCAATTGCTCTCTGAACATTACTAAATTGGTCTGCCCAAGTATAATAATCTGCTTTTTCAAGTTCAAACAATTGCTTCATCTTGTCGCTTTGTTTAAAGTATCTTGGGGCATCGAGTTTACCCATCTCTTTTACCTCTTTCAAAAGTGTTCGCAATTGTTCGTTATCCCATTTACGAACTTCATCAAAAGCACTACGCCTAACAGCCGTTTGCTGCAATGGCGGGTTCTGTGGTGTGTTGTTAGTTTCTTGCATTTTATTAAATTTTGTGGTTAAACAAAAGTCAGTTTTTTTTAAAGCCGCCACTGACAGCAAGCGGCAAAACGTTAGGTTCAATCATTAATTTGTTTTGAATCATCTATCATATTTGTTACCCTCTCAGCATCTGTTAAGTATCTTTCAATTCGTTCTTTAAATCTATGTTCATACTCCTTATCAGTATCACCAAGTTCAGTTGTTTCAAGATATATTTTAGGTAATCCTTTACCCATAGTTTCCTTGAGTTTATTTTGGAAATACTCAAGTTCTTCGTTTGTGAATTTTTTATCTTCCATATTCTATTTTTTTCAAAGGTAAAACAAATTAATGACAAAACCTAACAAATGATAAACAACATTAAAACGATTGTTTATCATCGGACGTTAGCGGTCAGCTTTAGACAGTTCACTATTCAACCATTCTTTACGCCAATTAAGACAGTAGTTAATGGCATCTTCAAGTTTCTTAAACTCTTTGCTATGCGGTAGTTCCATAAAGATTGAAATATCGTGAACATTACACACATCGTGTTTAGTTCTTGGACACACCCACCAATGAGTTTTCTTGTATTTAGTATAATCTTCGTTATCAGGCGGACAACCATCTAACCCACAAATAACATCAAAAGGCATAAAGATACCTTTCCAAACAACTTCCCAGCATCCACTACCTTCTGAATAGTTTTTGGGCGTTTTCAATGACCAAGCCGAACCGCTAACACGGGTTTGGCAAAATGGCTGTTCAGTAATTCTATCAATCATTCGTTTTTAATTTTAAAGTTTAGTAATTCTATTGAGCATCGGGTTCAGCCACTTCGCCAAGCCCGAAAACGTTAGAAGTAATAAAAAATTAAATTCCACCACCTTTATACTTTTGGAGTAAATTTATTAAGTCGTCTATATCTTCATTTGACAACACACCCTCAACATCACTACCCCAACTTTTACCAGGATATTGATAAATTATTTTATTTGTTTTCTTGTCAAGGTATATTTTGAAAGACATACTACCGTTAATATAAACCCCTTCTCCCCACTCATAGTCAAATGAATTCCTTCCTTCATTTAATTTTTTACTACTTCTAACATCAGATATATTCAAGTTTTCTGATTCAGTTAGTCTCTGTTTGAAAGTGTCTATGTATTTTCTCATTTCGTGTTCCATAATTTTGTTTTATATATAAATATCAGAAAACCTAAATATATCTGAGTATCGTTATATTCAATAATTAAAAACAACAAATTATTATTGAAATAATTAAAAACCAAACAATAGTAGGTTCTAATAATCCACCAAACCAATATCTTTCGTAATAATCATAGTGTTTAGTTACTGTGTTGTTTATTTTTTTTAATATTTTCATTTTGTTTGTTTTTGTTTTTAATTACTAAATATAACAAAGAATATGTGTCATTAAAACGAACACATATTCTCAATCGTTATGCGTAATGCTGGTACATCTTCAAAATATCTGCATCACATAATGAGTTATCCTCCCACCATTCGCCATATCCAAACATCTGCATTTCATATGTTCGTTGTTGTGATTTGGTTAGCTTATTCCACCAAGATAAAGCACTACGCATAACAGCACCTAAACAAGATGGCTGGCTTTGTGCTTCTAATAAACTTTTGTCTGTGTTCATAAATTCGTTTTTAAATTAAGTTTCGAGGTATTAATCAGCCACCTCGTTTAGCTGCAAAACGTTATGTGTAATTTTAACTAACCTCGTAAATTTTTTCTTCTACTATTTTATCTACTCCGTTTGAATCCATAATCATACGAAAACTCTCTATCAACTTTTGACCATCCTCAATTGTTGAACACCAATCCGTTCCGTTGTTGTTGAATCCCAAAACATTGTAAGAGAGAGTTTTCCAATCACCTTCAACAAACATTTGAGGGAAAAATTTACTTTTCCCACTTACATACTTTTCTTCTTTAATTCTGAATTTTTCCATTTTTATAAATTTTAGTTATTAAATTCGTTAAAACTACACATAACAAGGTGTATATGTAATTTTTTTCAAAGGTACGAATAAGTTTTGATATTCCCAAATAAAAAACTACATATACACCCAACCGTTAGCGAAAATTAAAAATGAATGCAGACGTGCCACCATATTAGCATAAATCTAATTCCCCAATCTTGTACTTGGAAACCTAAGTTCCAATGTCTGTGTCCTACCATCAATAAAAATTTCTCGCTATTGTGGCAAACTGTTCTTGATTTTAATGTGTGTATATTCATTTTTAACTATCCGCTAACAGCGTATATACAAGATACGCCTACAAGCATTTGTTTATAATTTGAAATTTCGTTAAGTCGTACCTCGTATATACGCAAAACGTTAGTTGTAATTCTAATCAACACCGTTCTGTTTAAGATAATCATTGAACATACCTTGTAATGTAAAAAACGAATTCATTAAAGTTTCGTGGTTTTTATCACTAATATTAGTCATTATCTTGGTTGCGTTTATATTAGACATTACAAGGTATGCTTGTTTATTAATATCTTCCCTACTAATAGAACTACAACTAACATCAGATATATGTAATTTTTTATCTGTGCTATCAAGTTCTTTGTGCTTATTTACTTCTTCCATATTATTTAATTTTCATGTTTCAATTTAAGAAAAAACTACATATATCTGTGTCCGTTATATTCAATAAAAATTAATATACGAGTTTATCTACATAATAGTTGTCATTACCATACCCATATTTAACTCTCGCCTTTTCAGCTTCTTCTTTTGTATTATAGTGTGCTAATATTACACCATTTTTCTCGTTTTGGTGTCTTGGTTCTTTTTCATAAACCGCATAATACTCTTTTTTAAGTGCTTCGTATTTCATATGTATAAATTAATTTTTACTAAATATAACAACAAATATAAGAAATAAATCTTACTTTGTCTAATTTTTTAATGAAAAGATTTACTTCTCATATTTGTAAGCGTTATACAACATTTAAGATACGTCCAGTTTATAAACAATCGTTAGTTGTTCATTTTTCAAAGGACATTTCTCTGGTATGTTACCATCTCTACTATTATCCTGTGTAATAATCATATTTTCATAAGCACCTTTATCTTTCCAATAAGGGTGGTTACATTGCATACCATCCATTGAGTTTCCAAAAAATGAACAACTGTGGTAGCATCCCGTAATTTTAATTTCTTTTTCCATATTAAATAAACGTTGTATAACAAGGTATATACGAAATACCCTATTAAGGTTTCTACTAATTTTTAAGTTTTTTGCTTAGGTACTTCACATATACCCAACCGTTATCGGCAATTGTATTTTTGTTTTTACTCAATATTAATTTGATTTAAGTAATTTTATTTTTTTTATTGATAAATCAGAATTTAAGACCGATATAAAATATATTCCCTCTTCTAATTTACTCACATCTAATTTAATTGTTTTATTAGAATTTTCCAAAATTTGAAAATTTGTTTGTTTTTTCCCATATAAATCAATTATTTCAATGTCTCTGTATGATTTATCAAAATTAAATGTTATGTGATTTTTTGTAGGATTAGGATAAATATTCAAAATGTTTTTACTATCATATGTCGTAGTAATATTATCTTTTAAAACAACTACTTCATTTTCTGAATGGTCGGAACACGATCCGTAAACTATGGTCAATCTAACTATGTAAATTGCAGGGTATAAATAAATGTGTTCTACAAATGATGTATCACTATAGACATATCCATCTCCCATATCCCACTCATACTTAAAATTTTTATTATATTGTTCTGCATCAAATCTAATTAACTGTCCTGTTAATACTTTTTCATTTCCATTAAAATTAGGATTTATCGTAATTGCTGAGTCAACGGTGATTGATAAAACTTGTGTGTATGGATCTGAAGGTTTAAGTAGAATTAAACTATAAGTTTTTCCATCTAAGTTATTAAATTCAAATTCGCCTAATATTGTATCCTTGCTTTGAACCAATGTCGTTCCATTTGAATAAAAAAGTTTAGCAGACCAAAAACTTTCAGATGGATTAACAATTATGATTTTTCCATCGTTTTGATTACAAGTCTCATCAATTGAAGTTATTCTTAAAGGTAATTTGAAATGAATGAAAAACCTATTTTGTATTTTGGATTTTTCTAAAATAAAATTGACTTTTGTGATTGATATTAAATTGTAAAATTTATTTTGGAGTCTATCCTCTAAATAGACCATAGTTGTTGTATCTGCTTGTTTGAATTCCGTTAAACTAATGACATAAAGTCCGTTCGTTTTAATATCAAAAACTAACGGAACTGATTTATCTTTAATAAACTTACCTAAAACATTAATTGACAAATCAACACTGTCGTCCGATAAAGAATATATGTTAGGAGATGACGCTGATGTCATTTTAACTGCATCTAAATCTTGATCATAATTGTCGGTCGCATTGGAATCAAAATATATTACAGCTTCATCGGCGCCAGTTCCTCCTTCAATTTTTAATCTTATGATGTTGTCAGAATGAGAAAAAAATGAACAAATTACTAATATTAGTGTTAATATATGTTTTATCATTTGAAACTAACGTTTATTATGTTTTTTGCAACTATTCTATTACCATCTTTCCAAAAAGTATCTCCTTTTATTGAGTCACATTCAAACTTAGGATATGATGAATATCCATTTGTTTGCCAATAACATTGCGCCTCTATCGGATAATTTTTTTTAGATGTGTGATTGCAAGGAAATAAAATACCCATTATTAATCCGACAAAGAAAAAAATAAAAGGAACCCAAAGATTCCAAAAATTAAAGTTTTTCCAATTCATATTTTTTTACAATTTCTATTAATTTGTTTAAACAATCAAGTTCTGCTTCTTCGTATGTATGAAAATCTCGTTCACCACCTTCGTTTGGTATATGATACCTCCAAGAATTACCCTGTTCTGACATACAATGGATACTGGGCGATATTTGATACTTCTCTCTAAACCATCTAAATGCTTGTGAAAATAGTGGAGATGCTGCATCTGCATATTTAAAATCATTATACATAACCAAAAAGGAATTTCGGTATAAATTACCAATGTCTTCATTAACTGAAATATCCCCCAAAAAATCACCATCATTGTCGTAATAAGCTAAACAAGGCTCATCAAACCCTAGTTCTCTGAGCTCTAATGCTAGTTCATAAGGAACAAATTCTCTATTTATCATAATCTTTAACCTCCTTTTCGGATAAACATTTCTCACAATATTGTGGCTCAAGTTTTTTTTTACCCATCATTGCTAACCTTTCCAATTTAGTAAATTGATGACCAACTTTCATAACAACCGAACAATTTGAACATAACAAAGCTCCGATACCTCCATTAAATTTGAAAATAGCTTTTTTCATAATAATACAAAGGTAATAATTTAAGACTATTAAAACAAATTATTTTATACTATAATAGCAAAAGTTTGAACCTGATTAGTGCTAGTATCAATATATTCTCTAACTAATTGGTATTCAACTTCTTCATTGTTTCCAAAAAAACCACTTATACTTCCTGATAAGTTGTCAAAACTTTTTTGAGTTTTTGGATGTAACGGATAGGTTTTTGATCCATCATTAACGAACCATCCTTCTTTTGTTTGCTTAAGTTTTCCTTTCATATCAAATCATGATAATCCATATAATCCAAATATGAATATAATATGAAAATTAATTCATTTCTTTTGAGATTTTCGTAATGAACTTGATACTCACCTTCATCTTTTCCTAAGTATGAAATAACTTGTACAGTAACACCTCTACTACCGAAAAATTCAATTTGATGTGTTTCTCCATCTCTAACAAATCTAACTATAGGATCAATATCTAATTCAAATGTGGCCATGGCACCGCAAATATCATAACAATCTCTAATTGCGGTAATGATCTCATAATCGTTTAGAAAATTAAAATCTCCAACTTTTTCTTGAAAGGATCCAAAACCACCCATCATCTTGATCATTTTAACAAGACCGATCTTTTTTGTGATATTTTCTAACTTTTCTTTCATTTATTTTTTTATTACAAAAAAATAATAATGATATATGTGTCCTTCCAAAGGTTTTTTAATTAATAATTTGGTTCCTAAAGGTCTTGAATCTAATTTTTGCTTAACATCATTCCAATCTAAATCAGGAAACCAATAACCAAATTTTGTTAAAAAATTATTCCATCCTTCGACCGCCTCTGTAAATCCTCTTCCACCATTCATTTCGCTTTGCTTTACAAAAACATAAGTTTTTACATCATCATTTTCAAAAACTTTATCATAATATTCATTTGCAAAAATTTCAAAATTATTATATAAATGATTTTTCAATTCTATATGAAAATTTTTTCTTTGTTCTGATGTTAATTCTTCATAAAGACCGGAATCCCAAATAATATCACTTGGTATTGAAGAGAAAGTGTTGATAATAACTGCAGACTTGATACCTGGTTTGTACCTTTTTAATATTTCTTCTTTTATTTTGTGTTCTAAAAAGTCTTTACTCAAATTTAATCTTCTTCTTAATGCCGGCGGAATATTAGAATTTTCAAATAGTATTTTTTTGGATTCTCTTTTTAATATTTTTTTAATATTCTCCCTCAAATCATTTTCATTATCATCTTCATTTTGTTTTTCTACAGTTTCAACCTTAATCCAACTCCAACTTATATATTCAGGCTTCGGAACCAAAGTAACTGATGTAAAAATCATAATGAACTCATCCTTTAACTTTTTTGAAAAATTGCCACCAATAAAATCGCCAAAACTAATATTTAAATCATCATCTTTTAAATCAGGAAATGGAGTTTCGTAATGATATTCTCTCCATTGTTTATATAACCATGTTGAATCCACAAATATTGTCCCTTCAAAAGCGACATGTGAAGATAATCCAGGATTATAACCTATTCCTTTAAGTTCTATACGGTCAAACCAATCGTATTTTTTTGATAAAAATCTATTTAAAACAGATTCTACTTTTTTTACATATATCTCTATTACATTCATTTTCTAATCACCGCAATTAATATGGTAATATTCTTTTATTTTTTCTGAATATTCTTCTTTAATATAACTATGAATGTGATAATAAATTTTTTGCCAATCATAACTTAAATCATCCATATTACTAAAATAACTATAATACATTGTTTCGGCAACAGCTTCAATTATAACTTCTAACAATTCATCAGCATCTTTATATAGGATACATATTTTTTTTGGTGTATAAACGTCTTTTATTTTGTATTTTAATATATTATCTAATGCGACTAATCTTCTTCTTAACCAAATAAGTTGTGAGGTTTCTTCATTTAATATTGACTCATTAATTTGTTTTTCAATATCGTAATAAGCTTTTGAAATTCTTCTTGAATAGAAATTATCTAAAAAATCCCACAGGTCATAATATAATTTATGTAAATCGCTTCCTTCTCCATATCTTGAAGCTACTTTATCAAATATTTCATCAATCATTTGAGAAAGCACTTGATGTTTAAACTTATTTACATCAAACATGTTCCAAACATCTTTAAATTTGATAAACCTAGTTGATTGGATATCTAAAGAGTTTTCAAATGATTTTTCGAACTCTTCAAAATCAATTCTTCTTCTTAACTGATCGGTAAGTTCTTCATTAATCAATATTTTAACTGTTGTGATTAGATTCATTATTGATTCTTTTTCAAATTAGCTAAAACTTGATTATTTTTTTCTATTCTTTTTGTGTTTTTTAAAATATTACCACGATTACCCTTAGGTTTGAGTGGTTTTCTTGATTTTCCCATAATCATATAAATATCATATATTTTTATTTAGGAAATGAATTTTTAAAAAACTAAGACATCATCTTTTTTGACTGTTTGTCACGGTGAAATTTGATAGCAAATCTATGTACTTCATCCTGAACTTTGGATAACAAACAAAAATTAGGATTTGACATAATGTTGTGCGATTTTCCATCGACCGTATGGATTTGTGATGAATTGTGATTTCCGTCCTTTGAAACGGAAATAAGGTCAATTTTGCCGTGAAGGCCAAGATTGTCAAATACTTTTATTGCAACATTCAACTGACCTTTGCCACCGTCAATAAGGACAAGGTGAGGTAACTGAGTTTTTTCTTTCAACATACGAGAAAATCTGCGGGTGAGAACTTCTTCAAAAGAAGCGTAGTCATTTACACCTTCAAAAGACCTGATGATATATTTTCTATAATCATTCTTGTTAGGTCTATCATTTACAAATCTAACAGAAGCAGCGACATTTGAATCGCCCTGATTGTGTGAATTATCAAACGCTTCAATTATAAGAGGTAACCTGTCAAGGTTTAATTCTTTTTTAATCTCAAAAGCTTTTTTATTATACTTGCGTAATCTAACTACTTCCAATTTCTTCTCAAGTTCCAATACAGTATTTAGTTTATGAAGTTGTCTTTGCGCAAGTTCAAACTCCATTTTGTTAGAATGATATTTCATAACACGTTTGATGTCTGATATTACCTTCTCAAAATTCAATTCAAATATCCGTTTAACCTGCTCAATTCGGTTCAAATATTGAAACTTGGTTGCAAGACCCAAACAAGGAGCCAGACACCTTTGCATCTGATACTCCAAACAAGCCTTGAATTTTTTGTTTTCAATATTTTCTTCAGTTAGTTCGTAAGAACAGCTACGAAGTTCAAACGCATCGTGAATAAGGTCGTATATTTCATAACAGATAAGACCATTTGTGAAATCCAAACTTGGTCTGTCATCTTCTTTGTTTCTTACAACTTCCAATTTAGGAAATGGTTCATCAGAAAAACAAATTGACCATTTACGAGATCTATCATCTTTACCTTTGATATTGAACATCGGTCTGTAAAGTTTGATCAATTCTTCTTCCATCAATAGAGCCTCTTGCTCTGATGAGGTAATCATAAAATCAACATCACATATACGTTCAATCAGCTGTCTTGTTTTTAGATCCTCGTGTTTTTTCTGAAAGTATGAATTCACCCTTTTGGGTAAATACTTAGACATACCGACATAAATGACTTGATCTTTACTATCCTTGAATAGATAACAACCCGAAAACTTAGGAACTTGTTTAATTTTCTCAGTAATCAATGTAGTCCGATCGGAATCCATAATAATATTTGACAGTTAGAAATGTTCCGCTAATTTAAAGAATTTTTTTCTAACTGCAATGATGATATAACTTTTTTAATTTTTTGTATATTAATTAACTAATCCTTTGATTTGATTTTTGAGAGATATGTATTTTTCCATCCAATATCGTTGCTCTTCCAATGATTTTTTAAGCGCATGAGTTTCTCCAATATAAAGTCCTGCGATTGTTTGCCAAACTTCTTGTGATAAATTATATTTATTTAAGGATTTTTTCCAATGGGAACTTATTTCTAATTCATTGAGCCAAATATTGTTTTTAAAGTTTTGATCCTCAGAAATTCTTGCTACAAATGTATCATTCATATAAGGAACAATTTCAAATTCAACCTCAGAATCACATAGTTCAATGTTATAAAGGTATTTTGCATCATCAGGGTGTAAGGATAATTCTACACCATCAGTTGCAATTAAATCATCATCCATTTTATATCTTACAAACCAATGATCTTCTTTTTTTATTAATTTACCTATCATAAATGAAAACATTTTTTGTCATTCTACCGATTCTACTGACAATCTATATTTGTTTTTTGACAACCCCATACCTCTAAATAATATTCTGTGTAAAGGAACATATAAGATCTCAGTCGTTAAATAATCGTCAAAGTAAGAATAATCATTATCAGGAACATCATCAAGGCTTCCGTATTTTTTAATTAAAGTTTCATTAAACTTATCTTCGTGTTTACCTAAATTTGAATTATTAATATAAAATGTTGCGTATATGAATATTACTCTTCCTGAATCATCTAAATCAATATCAACCCCTGTGAATAAATCGGTTTTAGAAAAAATCATTTTCTCGATTAATTTTTTTACCAAATCAACATTTACTCCATATTTTATCATAACATAAATACTTCGATAAAAAGAAATTCGCCTTCAATTCCTATTGAATCCGCTAACTTATAAGTTTGAATTTCAATATCATCAAAAGGGGGAAAATCAGAAATTAATCCTATATCAAATGGTTTTTTATCTGATTTAAATATACTAATGGTTTTTTTAATTTCTTTATCTTTTATATCTGAGTATCTGTCTAAAAACTGTTTTTTATCAACTTTAAAAGTTACGGTGAAATCGGGCAAATACTCCTTATCTGTGTTGAAATTAACGACGATATCTTTTATTAAAGAATGTCTTTTTAAGAAATATTTCTTGCAAACTTTTTCTAAATATTCTATTTTTTTCTCAACTCTCATAATTCAATCACTTTTGGTGAGGTATATTACTATAAAATCATTATATTCTATTTTAAGATACAATGTTTCAGGGTTTTGTGAAATTCCTGCTACTACCAAACATTTGATTCCATCTTCATCAAGTGACATCCAAACAGTTTCTGTATCTGAACTATTAATCATTTTGATTATTCTAAAAGTATGTATTTCGTTTGAAAATATTTCTATTTTGTCTTGACTATAAGCAACAAGAATGGCAGTGCTCTCATTTTTAATTTTCCAAGTAATTTCTGATTGATAATTTTCTCTAACTCCAACTGAGGTGTTATATGCTTTATGGAATAAGGGCTGCGAAAATGATAATGTTGTAAATATTACGAAAATAAACGATATTAAATATTTTTTCATTTGTTTGAACTTTTGATTTTCCATTTAACTTTTTCCTTATCTGAAGTCCAAAAAACTACAATATCGGCTTCATTTATGTCATCAACAAAATATATTTTTTTACCTTTTGAATACCAAATTGGAGATAGAAAGATCATTCCAGGTTTAATACATTCCAATTCCGAATTAACTTTATATCCAATTATTTGAGCCTGTTCTTCTATTTTTGTTTGATAAACAAAATACTCAGCTTGGATTTTATTTTTCACCGGTTTCCAAATTTGTGATAAACCGATAAACGGAATAAAAAGGAATAAAAAAAACAAATTATTTTTCATTTTTATTAATCAAAATTTAAATCATCACCCATGAAATACTTATCACTTTTATCTTTAATATAAGCTTCAAGTTCATTAGCAGCCTTGAGATATGATTTTCTTAACTTATGAAATTTTTCATCCTCAATTTCTTCAAAAGAAGAATAATGTTTGAAGCAATAATGAAATCCTTCTTGTTTAATTCTGGAATATAGATAACTGAAATCCTCTAAGTTTGACATATGATTAAAGATTATGTTTTTTTCTGATATAGTCAAAATATAAATTAGCCCCCTTATATATCAAGTAAAATCCCATACAAGTTGATCCAAATATTATAAGTTCAATGAAGTTTGACAATATAAAATATACCGCAAAAACTACAATGAACACTGCGAACCAAAAAGACCCTTTAATTATTGACCCCATAAATTTTCCGAGTTGGTTTAGTATTTCCATATTGAAAAGAATATACAAAACTAATAATAATCTTTGAGAAAAACAAATTTATTTCAAAGATTTTACAAATTCCATTATTTCAGGTCTGTTGAAGAATTGTTTAACATCATCTTGCAAATGTTTTGTTGAACAAAAACTATTAAAGAAAATTTCAGGAATTTCGTCAGCCTCATCTTCCCAAGCTTCAAAGTCGTAACCATCAGGTGTCAGGTCTTTTTCTCTATCACCCCACTCCATAGCTCGTCTTTCGGTTTCCTTTTGATCAAATACACCTTCGGAATCAATATAATAGTTATCAATTTTCAAATAAGCGTGTATCAATACTTCATCAATAACTTCATCCTCATCATCAATTCTATTTGCCAATAACAAATAAAACTTAATTTCTTTGTTGGGCAATAGTCTCTCAAATACCTTTTTGACATACCTTGCAAAAAAATGACAGTGACCCCACTGATAATCGTTTCCAACTTTAAACTCCATATTATCTAAAAGTTAAATCCAGATCTATATTATATAATGTATCAGGTAAAAATTTATATAATCTTATTAATAATTTATCGAATATTTCAATTTTGTGATGCCAATTAAAATCATCTTTTTGAGGATATATATTTGTATTTACTTGTTCTTCTTCATTCTCATCCAAATAAAACTCCTCAATTTTTACAATTCTAACATAAACAGTTCCATAAAATTTAACACCATAATTAATTCTTTCTAAATGACCATAACGACTACCCATTTGAAATTTGTTATGTCTTTCAATAAACTCATCATCAATCTCGTCTATATCTGTTTTTGGATCAAATTTTATGGTAATCTTATATAAAACATCTTGGCCCATCGCATCAGTATCTTCAAACTCTATTATGTTATTAATATTGATTAACTTTTCTATTATCTTCTCAGCCTTTAATGATTTTTCGGTTTTTGCCATGATTTTTATAAATATATTATATTTATAATTTGTAATGAATATAATAATAGATAAACCGCAATTAGTTAGAGTAGTTTTACTGTATTTAAATAAGAGTTTTGGAAATTTAACGCAAAAAACCAGGACAAGATATCCAGATTCAGTTTTTTATGTTAATTCTAATGATGAAATTCTTATGGAATACGATAAAGAAAATGAATATGTTTGGTTACATTATGATCAAATTTGGTCAAAAATTGAATCGTTATTTCCTCTTAACTCTTCTGAGATTCAATCAATTATGAAACACTGGTTGGAGGAGACTTACAAATTGAAGGGTGTAACACCGCCATCTATCAAGACGAAAACGGGAAACGGTTGGAGGAGACTTACAAATTGAATAGAAAATGAATATAATCGTAAATAGACCACAATTAGTTAGAGCAGTTTTACTGTATTTAAATAAGAATTTTGGAAATTTAACGCAAAAAACCAGTCCAAAATATCCAGATTCAGTATTTTACGTTAATTCTGATAATGAGAGTCTTATGGAATACGATAAAAAAAATGAATATGTTTGGATACATTATTATCAAATTTGGTCAAAAATTGAATCGTTATTCCCGATTGAAAATCGTGAAACTGAATTGATTATGAAACACTGGTTGGAGGAGACTTACAAATTGAAGGGTATAACACCCAGGATAAAGCGTTTATTTCGCATATTCAGTTGGAGGAGACTTACAAATTGAAGGGTATAACACCATTTTCCTGGAAGAACCGTCAGCATATCCTGTTGGAGGAGACTTACAAATTGAAGGGTATAACACCTGTTTTTCATGCTGCTCAACTCGAGCATCGTTGGAGGAGACTTACAAATTGAATAGAAAATGAATATAATCGTAAATAGACCACAATTAGTTAGAGCAGTTTTACTGTATTTAAATAAGAATTTTGGAAATTTAACGCAAAAAACCAGGACAAGATATCCAGATTCAGTTTTTTATGTTAATTCTAATGATGAAATTCTTATGGAATACGATAAAGAAAATGAATATGTTTGGTTACATTATGATCAAATTTGGTCAAAAATTGAATCGTTATTTCCTCTTAACTATTCTGAGATTCAATCAATTATGAAACACTGGTTGGAGGAGACTTACAAATTGAAGGGTGTAACACCCGATTACCAATTAACGAATTGATGATTGATGTTGGAGGAGACTTACAAATTGAAGGGTGTAACACCTGATACCACTGTCGGGATAAGTAAATACTGTTGGAGGAGACTTACAAATTGAATATAAAATGAATATAATAATAGATAGACCACAATTAGTTAGAGTAGTTTTACTGTATTTAAATAAGAGTTTTGGAAATTTAACGCAAAAAACCAGTCCAAAATATCCTAATTCAGTGTTTTATGTTGATTCAAATGGAGAGGTTTTGATGGAATATGAAAAAGAAAATAAGGATTTTTACATTGAATATCCTCAGCTTTGGAACAAAATTAATTATTTGTTTTCAATAGGTCATTTTGATACCGAACAAATCTTAGAAAATTGGTTAATTAATACATATAATATAGAGAAATCATCTTTACCACCAATACCAGTTGGGAGACGCACAAGATGGAATAGATTGTCAAATATGAATTGACTTATATTATTTGTTTTGTTAATTTTTAAACATGCATCCTGACATCCACGCAAAATCATCAGCAAAAAAATTCGGAGGAAAGCCTGAGGATTATATAAAAATTCATGAATGGTTTGACCAAACAAAAGCTTGGTATGGGCATTCACTTCATAGAATGTTTCGCCATCATAGTGAAGGAATATTTGAATGTGAAAAAGTATTCGGATCTCAATTTATAAATTCTGATGACAAAATTGTTTATACAAGATACGTTGGTGAGCAGCACGTAAAGGAGGATTGTAATAACTTTATTCCATCCGCTAAGGATTGGGTTGTTGCACTTGAAAAAAATGAACGCCCTCTTTGGATGTTAAAAACCGCCAAAATAAATTTAGACGATTAACATATTTATATTAAACTTTTTTTATGAAAATATCACTAACTGACGAGCAGAAAAGAATTATTAAAAGAACCGTTGCTTTGGCAAAATCTTATAAACCAAAACAAAATAAAATCTATACTACAGTTTCAATTGAACAAGGAGGTGGTTTTGAAACTTTTTGGGACGGAAAAATGGTTGAAATAAGCATTCATAGTGGCGTCAAAGACATTGATTACTCAATTTATTACGATCTTATTTATGACATTTTATCAGATAATGAAGATGATTTTTTAGAACCTTTTTATAAGTTTGATGAATCTTGGGGCACAATTGAATCATGTTTTAACTTTGATACAAATACTTTTACGTTCCAATATGGTATTAATTATTACGATTCAAATTTATCAGAACAAGGAGGAGTTTTGAAAAAATCTATTTCTGAGGAATTGGTCAATGCTAAAAATTCATCAACCGATATCCAAGGTAATATATTTACAATGAGATTTGATGGTGGTGGAGATAGTGGTTATATTGAAGATAACGGTGAAAATGAATTGGGTGATGAAGTTAGTTTACCATCTGCATTTACCGATATTGGATATGAAGTTTTAAAAAACAAATATGGGGGGTGGGAGATGAATGAGGGATCTAGCGGTCACATTACATTAGATTTTTCAAATCCAACTAACGTTAAATACAATATTGAAATTTACTTAAATGAAGTAGAAGAAAAAGGGGGAGATTACGATTTTGACATCAAAATTGACTTGTAATGTTATTTCAAATTCTCCAACTTATAGATTGTAGTTTGTATTTGCTCAACTGCAGTATCTATTTGATTTTGGATATAACTTTCCTTTACAGATTGTCTTAATGATTCAATATCTTCATCCAATTTTTTCAAAAAATTAATAACTTCCTCAGGTGTTGAATAATCTCTAACTTCAAATAGTTTATATCCTTTTTGAATACCGTATTTACCTTGGTATGATTCAACAATACCATCAACAATATCAGGAATACCGTCATAATACTCATTTAATGCAAGATGTTCAGATAATAACTGGCTTTGCCAATGATAAACTTGTGTCTGTTCAATTGAGAATCTTAATTTTGATATCATTTCAACAAATGATGAAGATTTATCCATCATTTCCTGCTCTAAAAGACCTCGTTTTTTCATTTCGGTCTCAACCATTTTTTTTAAATTTGTATTTTCCATTTTTCAATCATTTATAAATATTATTGTCACTAATGTTATCAGAATTATAATAGACAGTATTACCGTATAAGTATATGCTAGTAATAAAGAAGTTAGTATAAGATCTAATATTCTAAGTGAAAAAATTAAAAATTTATCTTTAAAACTTTTATCTTCTTTGGATTTTAATTTTTTTATCTTTCTTTCAACCTTTGTATTAAAAAACAAAAAGTAGAAAAAAAGGAAAACGGATAATATTAAGAAGAATAATTTTAACATTAATATTTTTAATTTGTTTCATCACTTTTTATAAATACTTTGATATTAATAAAAAATTAGCTAACGTCTGATATTCCTGTCTCTAAAGTATCTCCATCTCCGTATTCTTTATCATATGGATCAGAATAGGATGGCTCAATATAATCATCACCGTCATAACTGAAATAATTATCTAAAATTTTCGGATCGGTTGAGTATGATTCTGCAGGAAATTTATAGTAGTAGGTAATTACTTCTGACCTTGTTTCATAGTATAGTATTTCAATATCTTTAAGTTCAGGAAATATCAAATTTTCAGTTGTGATGGTTTTATTTTTTAAACTTTCTTCATTTAATTTTATCGCCTCATAAATAAATGTGGTATCTAAATTAAGGTTAGTTTTTAATCCCATTTTTTTTAATACATCATCATTAAGATCCCAAAAATCGAATCTCCTTCTATCAAAAAATTTGTATGATTCTTTTAATATGATTAATATCAATTTTTTTGATAACTCATGAACTTTAACCACATGACTCATTTGATTAAACTTTTTTGTATTAAATTTATTTTATCTTCAATAACTTTCAATTTATCATAATTTGCAATACTAACTGAAATTGAGATAATTGATATTATCGACAATACTACCAATGAAAGTGTAGTAATGTTTTTCCATGTTGTAATTTTTTTTGTTGTTGTTTTCATAATTATTGTTTTGGGAAAAAAAACCATATATCCAAATTATACTTACCTGATAATATCTGATTGTGAAATAAATTATCAATATCTTTTCTTAAAAAGTTAAAATTAGTTTTTGTTTTTTTTTCAAAAAGATTTAATGGCATTTTATATACACCCTCTGGAAATTTTTCCTGATCTGTTAATTTGAATATATTTTTGTTTATATATAAATGAACGTAATAAGTTACATTATCGTCATGTTGGGCATAATGATAAGGAACATCAACTCTTGATATCCAATCGTATTTTAATTTTAAAACTACGTTCAACAATTTTTCTAAACCTGTGTAACCCATGTTTATGGATAAATATCCGAGGTTACACAAAATTCAGATATTTATTCTCCATCTAATACGTAGCAATCTTTCATTTCTCTAGTCCTAATCTGAAATCCGTCATGTACATACACATATCCGTCAATGATGTCAGTTCCTTCAAATTTTCCGATTTCTTCTAATTTTTTGTTATAAAGCGTGATACCGAGTGGATTAGGTTGGTAATTAGCTAAATAACTAAAGAGTGGTATGGAATCCATACAATAGTTTTAAAGTTTATTGATCAATGAAGATCAGTTTTTATTATAAATATATTGATTTATTTATTATTTTCCAAAAATTCTTCAATTTGTTCTCTTGTTATTTTCATTGGATCAACACCTATTTCCTCTCTGAATTTATCGGCTAATTCAATTGGAATTGGTGTAGTTCTTAACACCAAAGATACTTCACCTTCTTTTGAGTTTTTTTCGTCTTTTTCAAAGAAATAAACTGTGTTGTAAGTTTGTTTTTCAGTTTGAATGCCAACCAAATCAAATTTGTCATTTGAATTTTTATAGATAACCTCATCAAAAAATCCTCTTACAAAAATTCCTTCTTCACCTTTAACTTGATAGTTTTCAGGATTATCTAAAACTCTATCTAATGTTTCATGTAATTGTTTTCTCAATGTAAGTTCTGCGTTTTTTTCAGCTTCATCAATCATAGATGGAGTTCCTAAACCATAAATGTATTGGTCTTGTGTAAATTCTGGTGAAAACTCCAACACTACTTTCTTTTTAGGTTGGAAAGTTTGGGGGTCATATATAGTTGGTGTAATACAAGCACCATCCAATACTGGTTCGTATAATTTTTTTGGATCAAATATTTTAGGTGTAAGTGCTAATGATAGTAAATAACACTTACCTTTAAACGTGTGTTGATCTTCATTTACAACTTTATAAACTTTGGGGTGGATCGGATTTCCGTTTGCATCTGAAACTACAGGATGTTTAATTATGATCAATTCTTCGCAGTTTACAAACTCTTCTGTTTGCAAAATTCTGTCTTTATAATTTTCTAATTCTTCACCATAAATCATTTCGTGGGGTAATCCCTTGTCGTTAATTAAAAATCCTTTTTTGTTTTTGAAATCTTCCGAGGAGAAAATTTCATTTAGTAATTCTTGTAATTTCATTTTTTTAAATTGTGTGTTTTATTTCAACTCTAATACAGTTTTGAGTTAATCTGTTTATATGTAAAAAATTGTTAATTATTCCCATTATATTTGCACTTCCAATTGCATTTGCTGAATGTGTCATAACATCAACAACAGGTTTTCCTTCATTCCATTGCTGAACTAACCATTTTGCGCAATGATAACCTGTCTTTTCGGTTATATTATTATAATCTAAGAAGTAATTATGATAAACATTTTTTCTCCATTCTCTCATCGCACTTTCATCCAAATCGTGATCTAGTGAAATAAGATTAATGTTCTCTAATCCTATTTCATTAATTTTTTCAACAAATTGGTCGTAGTTTCTCACAACAATCCAATCGTCATCAATTGGAGTTCTATTATCATCTAAATAGATTTTCTTCATAATTTTCAACAAAATAAATTAATGTGTCAATATAGAAATCAACTATAGCAGGATCATCTTGCGCAACTTTATCATTCAAAAGTAGTTGTAAAGTTTCTTTGAAATGAGTTTTGAGTTCTGTTATAGATTCTATTTTAATTTTTTCATACAAACCATCTTGTAAATTAACATCCCAATCTGAAATATCCTCGTATTCGAAAGCCCCTTCAGGTCCAATTTGAAAATTGTCTGATACATATGGTGGTGTTATCGATTGTAAATTTGCTATTACTTCAGGTATTGGTGAAAATGTTTGATCTATCCACTGTTCAAATGTTAATTTTGAATCTGGATTGTTTTCAAGATAGTTTTTATATTGCGTTTCAAGTGTTGCCATAATCTAAAATATATTAATTTATTTTCTAAACATCAAGTGCATGTTCTTTACATAAATTATATGTTATACAATCAGGATTTGAGGTGTCAACAGGATTTCCACAATAACATAGTTCATCATCGCTATCAAGTTCAAACCATTTTCCTCCTAATGAATATGCGGTGCCTTTTATTTTTTCCCGTTCTTCAATACAATATTTACAATCTAATTCTTCCGATGAATGAACACATACAACTCTTTCGTGTAGCGGATTCCAAATAACATATACTTTCATAATTTAATGTGTTCCGTTTGTTAAACTTACTCCGTGTCTAAATCCACTTATAAAGTTATTTATTTCTTCTTCCGATATATTTTCTAATATTGACCCTACCGCAATTCCGATTTCATTTCCTATGTCTGATATGTCCCCATTATTGTATGGTACGTTATCTAACTTGGAGGTTATAAGTTTAAGGGTTCTTTGGAAATCAGTTTCTTGTTCCATAAAGTTAAAATTAATCTTTATATCTGTAATTGTCAAACTTTTTATTTTTACTCATAACTCTCCATCTGATAGTACCCCAATTAATACCTAACATTCTTTCCGCATCCTTGAAAGATTTATATTCAACTCCTTCTATGATTATTTCTTTATTATTATTATGAAGACATCTCCCTTTAAACAACTCCCTATAATAATTTTTTTGTTCTTCTGTCATTTGTTTTCCATAATTAGGATTATTTTTCCCTGTTATATCGAAACATTTTCTACAAGTTTTATTGTTAGGATGTATTTGAGTCCCGCAAGGGCAATACTTAACAGAGGTACCTCCTCTCCAATTAGGGTTTTTATCCCCTTTTAAGTTTTCGGACCTTTCTTTTTTTTCTTCTTCTGTTTGATTTTTATATTTTTTTACCAATCCAATTACTATTTTTTTTATTATTTTTTTTCTGTTAGGATTGTTTGTTAAATTATCTCCACCTGAAGATTTTTTACCTATATTGTATTCAGGATTTTGATTTAAATATTTTTGTTCGGTTATTAATAGTTCGTCAAAAGAACACTCTTCTAAAACAATAAATTGAAAATTATCAGAACCGTACTTATTCCATGCTCTCTGTAATTTAATGTTTTGATGTTGATTTTTATTTAAATCGTTTTTATGTCTCACCCATCTTTTATTGATGTTCTTTGCCGAACCATAATATTTTTTACCATCAATTTTGTTTTTAATCATATAAATGCCGGTCATATAACTTTTTAATATAAATATCCAGAAACTTAAAAATATTTATACAACCATCAAAAAAAAATCATATCGCAAGTTCCAATTTACCACTCAATTGTTTTATTTTATCAAAATCAAAAAACTCAAAATCATCAAGTGTGTATTCATAAAAATTTTTATTACCATTTAATTTAAAATAAGGATTTATTTTTAAATTTTGATTATTAATTAACTCATCAACATACTTTAAATGTCTGTCATAAATGTGGATGTTTTGAACCAAATGACAGAACTTACCAACTTTATATTTACAATGTCCCGCGACCATCATTTGTAATGCCAAATATTGTCCTTTATTAATTGTGTTAGCCGTCAAATAATCTGACGAACGTTGAATTAATGTCATATCAAGAATTAATCCATCGTCACCCTTCCTTACTGAAAACATAACTTCATATGCACAAGGATATAATCCTTTTGTTTGTTCCAAATCTGAATACTGGTACATATTAATGATGTGTCTACGACTAAATGGATCTTTCAATAAACCACTCAATAACTTATCCATCAATTGGTATTTAGCAATCGTTCTACCATATCTTTGTCCTATGGTTCCATCACCAATATCCCACTCGTCCCACCAATTAATTCCCATCTTATGGGCAACATCAAGTGATGATGATTGTTCTTGGTATATCCAAAATATTTCTTTTATCCCTGTCTTAATTGCGGTATTTCTAATGGTTGGTATTGGAAACTCTCCTTTTAAAATATCGTATTCTTCAAACACTCCTGTTATGAATTTTGAGTAAGCCGGAGTTCCATCTTCATATTTAGGCCTTGGATTTTCATCCCAAGATCCTTCACTAATAACTCTTCTTAAATTTTGTAAGTAATACTGGTCAGCTTTAATCATATTCAACTTTTATCAAAAAAGATTTAAGTGCGTCTTTGAGATTTGTTCCTTTTTGCCAAATCTCTTTCAAAACTTCTCTTGACATTTTTTCTCTATCATATTCTTCATTATCATTTACGATATTACCGTAATTCATACATTCAAGAAAAGCAATCTCATAAGATTCATAATCAAAATTTTCGTTTGTTATATCATCAGGTTCATTTTCAAACTTTTGCCTTAAATCCTCAATCTTTTTTTGAAATTCAGATTTGAATACAGGATTTGAAAATTCATCAACGCTTTCTATGTTTTCAAGAACTAACTCGGGTTGTTTGCATTTGCGAACAAGGCCAGATTCTGAACTCCAAATTATGTCCAAGTGTTCAACATCTTTTTCGTTAATTTTATAGTTTCCAAATTGTATCCTACAATAAGGACATGTGATTTCAGGGTATTGTTGTATCATTTTTTTTAAAGGTATAGTTATAGTATTCTAAAGCTAATTTATGGTATCCAATTAATTTATTTTTTTCGTGTTGGAGTGCGGTACCAAATGCGTCCATAATTTGTTTTTTCTCAATCTCCTTTGCTTTGTCAATTATGTGTTGCGGTATTGTTCTGCACGGCGCTTGTAGTTGCGTTATTAACCAATCAACTGCGGTTTTTTCGTTATTCATTTTCACTTTCCTCCATCCACAGTTTTATCATTTCAGAACTATCTTTTTGATATTTCTCTTGTTTTTTAATTTCATGTTCAAACTTTTCATTTGTTAATTCGTCCAAATTAACAATATTAAAATGCTGAGTTGGTATTGTGAATACTCGATACCCCTCTTTTGTTTTATCAATGGTTAGTCCATTAATAATGTATTTGTCGTCTATACTATTCATAAAATTTTATTTTTTCTATTATATTTTTAGCTTGTTTTAAATCAAATTCGCAACCTTTTTTATATTTCTCTAGCCGATCCAAAATATAAACTTGTGTTGGTTTGTCTGTTACTATATTATCATCTGTAGTTGGATAATCATAATGTAATGTCCAATAATCTTTATGTATATAGAATGGTTTTTGTTTCATACCACGATTATATAACATTATTGTTCCACCATCACGCATTGTGCTAATTTCATCAATTGAAAATAAAACATTATTTTTTATTACGTATTCTTTAATATATTGTTCTTTTTCAAATTCTTCAACTTCTGGAAATATAAGTTTGGCTTTTTTTGAGAATGTAAAATTATTTTCATCAAAACCTGAGGTAATTAATTCAAAATTAACATCCGTACCCTCTTTTAATACATCGTATTTGATTTCACCATCTTTAATGTATTTTAATGAATTTGAATCGTTTGATAATTCAGTATACATCCAATGCGTTCCGTGTGCAAATGAATGTAAATCACTCCATTTAACCATCCAAATACCATCTTCATTTCTTGTTAATATTCCTTTATTCATTATAGTTAATTTAATTTTTTTATATTTGTCGTAATCTTAATCCAATACATCCTCCAAAAACAGGTCCTAGTCTTAGATTATATCCACCTGTAACACTCAGAGAAAATATTCCACGAGGTATAAATTCATAATTTACTAAGGTCTCTAATGTTGTAACGGTTCTTTTTTGTAATCGTGATATCGTTAAGGTTGTAGGTGAGATGTTTTTATTTTGGTAATATCTTGTTGAGTTATATTCAATTTGTGACTGTTCATGTATCCATCCGCCTGCTAACAAAAATGATAACCCATGATTCTCATCGTTAAATAATATTGCAGGTCTATAGGTTGCACCAATTGTCATACCCCATGGCTGAACTTTAACTTCTGAGGTATCGTATAGAGTTCGCCAACCAAGTTCATCATTTATATGACTTTGACCATAAACTGCGGTACCGTAAGCGGTATTAAAATAATGAGCAATGAAATAAAAACCAAATCTTTTCCAATAAAGATTTTTTGTTATCAAACCCAAAGATAATTCAGTTTTCAATGTTCTTCCTGCAAAGATATCTACCGACACATCGCTGCGATCTATTGACTGAGACGTTAAAGGGATTGAAAAAAAAATAACTAAGATTGTTGTTAAAAATGTTTTAAATTTTTTATTCATCACCTGTTTTACGTGTTGTTGTATTAATCATATTAGGTAAATCTTTTCCATTACCTAATTCTAATAATTTAAAATATTTTTCATCACCAACAATACCATCTACACTCCATTCGGTTTTAATTCCGTTTTCGTAAATTGGAATTGAATAAGTTGGTGATTTAGGTTTAATAAAATCCTCACCTTTTAAATCATATTTTTTGTCAAACATATTATTTTTAAATTAAAATTTCCACTCTTTATTGTATTTTGTTTCCCAATATTTTCTATATTCTCTAACATTTATCAACTTAATAGTATATTCCCAATACAAATCAGTATCATCATCTATCCTCATTTGTAAAGTAACTGTTGATGGTATGATAGGAACATCTTTAGCGCTTTCAAAAAGAGATTCTATATTTTCAGGTGTTCTAATCCATTTTGAAAATTCAGACATTGAGCCGTAAAATACTTCAGGGTATCTACTTATTGTTCCTGATGAACCAGTTGGTCCATTCCATCCAAAATTATAGATTACCTGTTTCATGTTTTACAATTTCAATTAATTTCTTCAAACAAGCCAATTCTGTTTCTTCATAGGTTTCACCAAAAACTGTAGCTTTAGGTTTATGTACTCCTAATAACCATAAGTCTGTTCCCCAATTACCATCATGAGTTCTAAAAAAAGAGATATAATACCCATACTTCTCTCTAAACCATCTGAATGCTTGTGAGAATGTTGATGCTTCCAAATTTCTAAATCCTTTATCTGAAGTAAAGAGCTTAACCTCACCATCTGAATATATTGTGTAGTAACCCAAACAAGGTTCATCAAATCCAAGCTCCTTTAATACAAGTGCTTGTTCATATGGCACAAATTCATTTTCTATTCTGCCTCCCATAGTTGCTGACATAATGGTGTTAATAATTTACCTGATATTATCCAATACACTAACATAACTGGTAACATTATCATATCTAATACCATGAAAGGTAGAGTAAATATTACTTTAATTAGTCTTGTTTTCATTTGTTAGCTGTTTGAAGTGGTATAACCTTCTATTTTATAAAATTCTTCAACAATCACCTCTTTTGATCCGTATTTTAATCTTTCTAATGATTTACCATAAGTTTCTAATATGTCATCATCGGTTGGTTTGTGATCATAAAATTCAGAAAAACTACCGTAGTGCTGATTATAGTTATACGCCTTTACAATAACTTTCCAATAAGTTGTTATTTTTGACATAGTTTTATTGTTTTATCTATACTTTCCATCCAAACTTTTACCAAACTATCTCTTGAAAATATTCTACATATACTCATGTCAGCGTCCCATATTTCTTTAGGAACTTCCACTTTAATTATTCTTAGTTTTTTCATATAAGGTTTCAATAATCATACATCTGATAAGTTTTCCCATTGAATGATAATCTAACCAATTTTTTTGGAGTTGGTTCAAAATAATCGGCCTCAAAGTTAGGCAATTTTTTTGGATTATAGTCTATACCAGTTTCATAATTATTTTTGAACCATATCTTGTATCTTTGTTCATCATTTAAAAATTCAGAATCTTGATCAATACCCCACATTTTAGCAAAAGGATGACTTTTCTTAACTTTATCAACAAATTGTTCAAAAGTTAAATTCATTTCATCTTCAAATACCAAAAATTCACTTCTATGTGTTTTTAAATAATAGTCGTATATTGATTTAATATCTTCATTAAAGTTATCAATATTCTTATTAGATACCGAATCAATTGAGGTTGGTTGGTTCAATAATTTGCACACTCTTTCGTGTATTTTAATATCCCCTTCTCTTGATAGGGTTCCAAACCACATAGGATCCCAAGCGTGGTCTTCTGATGGTACAAACTTAACCCAGTCAGGTAGTAAAGACCAAATGAAATTTTTATCCTCTTGCGTCATCTGTTTCACTTCTAAATTTATCATATTTTTCTTTTGTAAGTTCGTTAAGCGAATTTACTTCAAATATACCAAATTTAGGTGAGTCAATCAAATAATTAACTATGGTTTTTCCATCAATTATTTTTTTCTGTTTTTTTATTTTAAATCCATTTTCTAAAAATAATGATATTCCTTTCATATTATTTTTTTTTTAAAATTATGTTTAAATATAATATATGAAAAATTGTTATAAGTAAAACGCAAACGAGTTCAAACCAGTAAATAGAAAAAAATAATAAAGGAATTGCAGTTAAAATATACCTTCCGATGTAATTATATCGTTTATCATTGACTATTAACATCAGACTACTAACAAAAAAAACAAATGCCGATACATTATGAATTACCTCATAATCTCTACAATTAAAATGAGTTAATATCATAAGAGAAAGTGATGGTATAAACCACTTTTTATTAAGTGCAATAAAACTTATTGAAATTATAGTTAAACTAACTAGATATATGTATTTTGCGTTTGTGAAATAATATTTGGAAAATGAGCTCTGATCAAAACCTGCTATAAACCCCAAAAACAAGGGAAGAAAAAGGCCTAAGGTAACCCCAAACAAACTCATATATTTTTGAAGGGGTTTCATGTTTCATTATATTTTAATTTCCAATTACCAAATCATCGTAATCTAGCATTCCCATCCCTTTTTGGCTGTCAGTTATTTCATCATAAAAATATGCTTTAACAACAGAGGTTATACCTTGATCTGCTTGTGCAATTTTTGATTCCATCCAATCATCAAGCTGCTCACCTTCTTCTAAGGATTGCCACATTTTATATGCCATAGTTGCAATGGTAAATAATTGCTGCTTTGCCATATAACTACCATCTTCGCTTTCATTGATCGGTTTAATCTTATTAACCAATTTTTCAAGTTGTTTTTCTGATATAACTAAATTGCCCATCGTCTTTTATTTATAAATAGTGTAAAAACAAAAAAAGGAGACCAGTTGGCCTCCTTTTTAAAAAATTTCAGAAGAATTACATTAAGAGTGTTTAAGGGAGTGAAAAGTCCGAAGACAAATTCACCTGTTTGAATCAAATGTCCATATAAGGACTCGGTTTTTAAATTAAATTGAAGTAACTCTTAAATTACTATCTGAAAAGAACAAAAACAGAAGAAATTTTTAAAGGTTTTTTGGATGTAAAAACAGGAGTTGAACCTGTCGCCTTTTGTTCTAATACAAACGCTCTACCAAGTGAGCTATTTTACGAAGTAACCTTTAAATTACTATCTGTTATAATGAATTAAGGAGAATTTTGCAAGTGTCATTTTAAAAATTTCAAGACCTATTTCGAAGTAACACTTAACTTACTACCTTAAAGTATATTTTAGACGAGAAAACTGATTAGAGTGTATTTGTTTGTAAAACTTTATTAGAGCTTCGACTTATCCACTAGTCTAATTCGCTGACGCGAATATCGGATTCGAACCGATGTATGAAGTAACTCTACTCTTACTACGTCTGTTTTTTCAAAGAACTATATTACAATATTAATCAATTTTTTATTACCTGTCAAGGGGGTTGATTATTTTTTTTTAAAAATGGGGCAGATCAACCATCCGCCCCATAATTATCCCCATTAAATTTCCACTTTGCGGATTTTTTCAATGTGGTGCATTGGGTTGAATTCTGATTTTGCGATGTCATCAAACATCCCATAACCGTATCCGTAGTAGTATCTCACCTTTGGTCCTGCAATTGCAACAGTTCCATAAGATGCCAGGTCAATTGAATAAACATATGGATTTCCGACTTTTTCAACATATGATTTATATGCCGAATATGTTGATCCTACGTTACATTCATTGTCTGACAAGATAAACACCCTATCGTATTTACGACCTGACCTTTGAGCTTCATTCCAAGCTGATGATAATGAAGTTCCACCCATTCCTTTTTGAATTGATTTTGCCAGACCAAACACATCAGAGTTTGAATTATAACTCACGTACTCTGCGTTTGAACCAAAACGAATTACATCCGCATTTACCGCTTTTGCAATTGTCATACCAATAAGAGACGCTTTACTCATACAAGTTGATTGATAACGAGTTTTACGTTTTGGATCCGCAACAGGAACACCCATAGATCCTGACATATCAATCATCACAAGGTTGTTACCAGTAAGAAGTTCTGCCAAGTTAGGAATTGCTTTTTGATATCCATCAAGTAAAGCTTGTGAAACTTTACGTGAATTTGAATCATTAAACTCGGCAATCAAAACTTCGTTTGCTAAGTCAAGTTGATATGGCATTA
>Ga0315900_10001898_pt1 | contig 32916 bp, 28 predicted proteins | sample LakEriMetagenome_FD_203521 | JGI IMG/M metagenome (GOLD analysis project Ga0315900, IMG submission 203521) | Freshwater fungal communities from buoy surface, Lake Erie, Ohio, United States - Buoy 12 MA114 | ecosystem: Environmental > Aquatic > Freshwater > Lake > Lake biofilm | place: USA: Lake...
TACCAGAAAACAATTGGGTGTCCTGGGTCACAAAACCGATCTGCTTGCGGAGGTCGTTGAAGTTAATGCTGTTTTCATCATGTCCATTGAAGAGGATGTTGCCTTCCTGTGGCCGGTAAAGTCCTACCAGGAGCTTCATCAGCGTTGTTTTACCAGACCCTGATGGGCCAACAAAGGCGATGGTATCCCCTTTTTTTACCGTGAAGCTGATGTTGTCAATGGCTTTGTGTTTGGCCGACTGGTGTTTGAAGCTGACTCCTTTGAAACTGAGTTCCCTCACGTCTTCCAGGGATTCCGGATGCGCAGGCTCTGCCTCCGGGGCTTTCTGCATCAGGTTGTTGAAATTGTTGAGTGAGGCTTCTGCTTCGCGATATGACAGTAGGATGTTCCCGATCTCCTGTAAAGGACCGAATACAAAAAATGAAAAGAATTGCATGGTCACCAACTGTCCTGCATCCATATAGTTGCCGAAGATCAACCACATGAGAATGAACAGGATCACCTGTCGAAGGGTATTGACCATAGTACCCTGTACAAAGCTGATGCTTCGGATCCGCTTGACCTTGGTAAGTTCCAGGCCGAGGATCTTATAGGTATTCTTATTGAGCCTGTCCACTTCCTGTTGGGTCAGCCCCAGGCTCTTTATCAGTTCGATGTTGCGGAGGGATTCTGTTGTTGATCCTGCCAGGGCAGTAGTTTGTCCAACGATGGTTTTCTGGATCGTCTTGATCTTCCTGCTAAGCACGTTGGTGATGACGGAGAGGAACACGATGCCGCCCAGGTAGGCCAGCGGAATGGACCAGTGGATAAAGGTGGCCGCGTAGAAGAACACGAACACCACCCCGATGAGGATACCAAACAATACGTTGATGCAGTACGACATGAACTTCTCTACGTCCGTACGCACTTTAGTGAGGACCGACAGTGTTTCACCACTCCGCTGGTCCTCAAATTCCTGGTAGGGGAGTTTCATGGCATGTTGCAGGCCATCTGTAAACACCCGGGCGCCAAATTTCTGGATGATCACGTTGAGGAAAAAATCCTGGAAGTTCTTCGCGATCCTGCTGATCATAGCTACTGAAATGGAAGCCAGGAGTATGAACCATACACCGGGTTTGTTCCATGAAAAGCTCGTGAAATATTCGTTGTATGAAAATGGCGTTCCGGCATCATAAGCCACTTTGTAGGCATTGGCGAGATTGACCAGTTTGCCGAACAGGATCGGATCTATCAGGGAAAAGCCGGTGTTTATGGCGGCCAGGACCAGCGTCAGGATAACCAGGGGTCGGTAGGGTCGAAGGTACTTGATCAGGATCTTCATGGCAATGAAGGTCGGATTTCTTTATGAAAGATGATGGTTAAACGCTGATCCCGGACTACCGAACATCCGCATTTCAATCGATTTCTGTTCATGGACCGGAATACTGCGCTACATTTTTATCTGAATTGGTAAGATATGAAACTGTTGATGCTTTTTTTCCTGGTGAACTTCCTATCCGCTGAACCGTTGAAGCCGTTGCCGTCCGGCACCTATCCATGGGAACCATCGGGGACCATTTTTGCCGGCTCGGGTCCCGTGCTGTCGTCCCATGTATTGAAAGGGCATATGCTAAAGGCGGGCGCGGCAATGACCTATAAGGGTGATGCTGCTGAGCGGTTTTTTATCATTAAGAAAGGTGCGGTAGCCGTAACGCTTAGTGCAACCACTTACAATATCGAAAGGGGATCTGTCATTCTTTTGCTGCCCGGCGATGAACTGTCTTTGGGAAACCGGGGTTCCGCCACAGCAGAGTTATATGAGATGGTGTATGCTTCAAAAGCGCCGGCAGATCCCGGGCGGGGTATAAAAGCCGGAGCCAGTTTTGTGATGAACTGGAACGATATGGTGTTTAAGGCCCATGATAAAGGTGGTGTCAGGCAGTTGTTTGACCGGAAGACCGCGATGTTCAGCCGGTTTGATATCCATATCACCACGCTCAATCCTGGTTTAAGCAGCCATGCGCCGCATACGCACAAGAATGAAGAGATCATCCTGATGATAGATGGTGACGCAGAGATGCTGGTGAACGGGAAAGCGGTACGCTGTGATACCGGCGATGCGGTTTATGTAGATTCCATGGTGCCGCATAATCTTACCAACATTGGCAAATCCCCCAGTACTTATTTTGCTATACAGTGGAATTAAATCAGTTAACAAAAAAGGCACAAGGAAGTGCTAAACAACTTCATTCCCGTTGATCACGGAGTTTTCAAAGTCGGTGATATTCCTGATAGTGACCGATGCTATCTGCTCAAGTGCTTCATTGGTGAAGAACCCCTGGTGCGCAGTGATTAACACATTGGGGAACGAGATGAGCCGCGCGATAAGATCATCCTGCACAATGCTTTCAGAAAGGTCCGAGAAGAAGAGGTTTTCTTCCTGCTCATATACATCGATGCCCAGATATCCAATCTTTCCCTGCTTCAATGCCTTGAGTACGTCCTTCGTGTTGATCAGGCCGCCCCTGCTGGTATTTATGATCATCACACCTTTCTTCATCAACGCGATCGAATCCTTGTTAATAAGGTATTTCGTGGAAGGATTCAACGGGCAGTGCAAGGAGATGATATCCGATTCCGCCATTATTTGATCCAGGGAAACATACTGTACCGCCGACTGCTTCAACTCTGGCGAATCAAATAAATCATAAGCAAGCAAACGGGCTCCGAAACCACTCATTATTCTGCAGAACGCGGTGCCAATCCTACCTGTTCCAACAACACCAATGGTTTTACCGCTAATGTTGAAACCATTAAGTCGTTCCAAGGAGAAATTACTTTCCCTCACCCTGTTGTATGCCTTGTGAGTCTTCCTTGCAAGTGTGAGGATCAAGGCAAGCGCATGTTCTGCAACAGCTTCAGGAGAATAGGCAGGTACCCGCTTCACATCCAGATGGAATTTTTTTGCTGCATCCAGATCCACATTATTGAAGCCTGCGCAACGAAGCACGATTAGCCTGATCCCATTAGCAGCCATCAAAGCAATTGCTTCAGCGTCTGGCTTATCATTCACGAAAACGCATACGCCGTCATGGCCTTGGGTGAGATTGGCTGTCTTGGCATTCAGGGGAGCTTCGTAATAAGTGAATTCATGGTCGGTATTGAAACGGTCGAGATAGTCTTTGTCATACGATTTGGTACTGAATACGGCGATCTTCATCAGTTGTGTTTGAGTTCGTTAGCAAATTTAGGGTGTTCCTGAGATCCAGCCATTCAGCATAGATCTTATTTGTCGATCAGTAGCTTGTTGTGATCAGGACTCTTCTCATCTTCAGTGCGAAACAAGTATTATACTTTTGGTTAAGCTTGGTTTTTGAAATGCTTTCACCGCATTCCCCAGGCTTCCCGGTCGAGGCTGCGGTACTGGATCGCTTCGGCAATATGTTCTGCTTCTACATCATTTGAGCCTGAAAGGTCAGCTATGGTTCTGCTGACCTTGAGGATCCTGTCGTAGGCCCGGGCCGACAGTTTCAGTTTTTCCATGGCTGTTTTTAATAGTTGGGTGGAGCCTGATGAAAGTTTAATGACCGATTTCAACTGGCTGCTGCCCATCTGCGCATTGCAATAGATACCTGATCCGGGATCGAAACGGCTGAGCTGGATGTCACGGGCCCTGATCACACGGCTACGTATAGTGGAAGATGACTCTCCTTCATGGAGCTCGGTGAGTGAACTGAAGGCAAGTGGGGTAACTTCAACATGCAGGTCGATCCTGTCCAGCAGGGGGCCTGAGATCCGCTGCAAGTATTTTTGTACGGCACCGGGCGGACAAATGCATTCTTTGTCGGGGTGATTAAAGAACCCGCAGGGGCATGGGTTCATGGAAGCGATCAGCATGAATGATGCCGGGAATTCCACACCGGTTTTGGTTCTGTTGATGGTAACTTTCCTGTCTTCCATGGGTTGTCGCATCACCTCGAGTACGGTTCGTTTGAATTCGGGCAATTCGTCCAGAAATAAAACGCCGTTATGGGCAAGTGAGATCTCTCCCGGTTGCGGGATCGACCCGCCGCCAACAAGCGCCATATCGCTTATCGAATGGTGCGGGTTTCTGAACGGCCTTTTTGAAACGAGGGTGTCATGTTCTTTCAATTTTCCAGCCACACTGTGAATGCGTGTAGTTTCAAGGGCTTCTGCCAGCGTAAGAGGGGGAAGGATGGAAGGGAATCTTTTTGCGAGCATGGTTTTCCCTGCACCAGGCGGGCCAATGAGTATGGCATTGTGCCCGCCTGCGGCAGCGATCTCTAAAGCTCTTTTGATGTTTTCCTGTCCTTTTACTTCTGTGAAATCCCCTTCATGTTCGTCAAGTGCGAAGAAGAATTCTTCTCTTGTATTCACCACTGTAGGGAAGATCGAGGTCTGCTTTGATAGGAAGAATTCTATAACGTCTGTAATGTGTTGTACCCCGAATACTTTCATGGAGTTCAGGATGCCTGCTTCCCTTGCGTTGGCTCGTGGAATGATGAGGCCGTCAAAACCTTCTTTTCGGGTCTGCATGGCAATCGGCAGTGCGCCTTTGATGGGTCGAACCGATCCGTCGAGCCCCAGTTCACCCATCATCACAAATCGATCAAGTGCTTCAGGCGCTTCAAGCTGTCCCGATGCCGCAAGGATTCCCATGGCGATGGGGAGGTCAAATGCTGTACCTGATTTCCTGATATCAGCGGGAGCGAGGTTCACCACGATCTTGGTTCTGGGCATATGGAAGCCGATGGATTTAATGGCGCTTTCAATGCGTTGGAAACTTTCCCTGATCGCGTTGTCCGGCAGGCCAACAATAAAGTACATCCTGCCGGTGGGTGTCCAGCTCACTTCAACGGAAATGGTTGTGGCGTCTATGCCATACACGGCGCTTCCAAATGTCTTGACCAGCATGAAGTGAAAGTACGATCGGGAATAGGCTGGTAAGAAGGGCGACACTACAAACCAAAGGAGGAAAATAACCCCAATAAAAAGTTGATAACACTAAGGAATGGGCCAATCAGCCAATGAGTCAATGCGCCAATTAGCCAATCGAATTCAGCAGGTCAACAACGCCTTCACGTTCGAGTATGAGATATCCGAGCCGGTCATTGCTGATGCCATCTTTCAACTGGTAGCTGAAGCTGAGTTGTTTTTCTGTGATCTCCGTTTCAAAATATTTGAAGCTGATGTTGCCGTAGTTTCGCAGTTCATCCCCGATCTCGTACAGGTGGGTGGACAAAATAAACAATGCGTGCCTGATATTGATCAATCCCCGGATCACTGTCGATGAGCACTTCATGGCATCCTGGATGTTGGTGCCCTTAAACAGTTCGTCTATCAGTACCAGCCATTTTCTGCCGTCGTTGATCCTCATCACCGTATTCTTGATGCGCTGCACTTCGTTATAAAAATAGCTTTCGCCTTTTACGAGATTGTCTGTTACATTGATGTTGCTGAGGATGCCATCGAACAGGCTCAGCTTCATGTGGGTTGCCGGTACACCCAGGCCGATATGGGCAAGGAATACCGCCAGGCCAACGGTTTTAATGAAGGTGCTTTTTCCCGCCATGTTAGCGCCCGTCAGGAAGATGAAATTGCTTTCTGTGTTCATGGTAATGTCGTAGGGCACCGCATCGGTCAACAACAAGTGATAGAAACCTTTTGCTTCAATGAACGGGTCATCCTGTTCCACGATCTCGGGGAACGACAGGGAGAATGTCTTCATGGCGAGGGCCATGGAATACCAGGCGTCCATCTGCCCGTAGGCGTCCATCAGTTCATCCACATGGGGGCGAAAAACTTCATGGAAGAAATGACCGTAGTAAACCGTTTCCCCTACGGTGTAGAGCTTTCCCGCCGGGTGGGCTGCGATCTCCTCAACCTGTTTGTGGTTCAGGAGTTTCCTGCAGCGGAACAGGAGCGCCTGCATATTGGCAGGCGCATCAGGGATGTCGTACAGATCGATGAGTTGCCTCAGGGTCCTTACAAAGTCTGCAAAATGGGGCAGGGAGAACCTGGTCATGGAAAAATCAGGGCCATGCAGGATCCTGTAGATGTAACTATTCACGGGATTGGCGGCTTTGGGCAGGGGATCGAGCTGGTAGTCGTAGAACTTATCCAGCACCATCAGTGTGCCATTGGTTATCGCCATGGGCCATTGCTGGATCTTGGACATGATATGCCGGATGCAGTCCTGCGTTTGCCTGATCCTTTTCAGGTCATGAAAGGGTTCCCGGAAGAATTTCAAGAGCCATTCCCTTCCGCCCGATGTGCGGGTGAAGTTGAGGCGATGGAAAACCGAGAACTCTTCTTCGGCATGAAAGATCGAAAGGTCCAGGTATGTATACTGGTCTATCTGCATAATTACCGGCTGAATCGCAGCCTGCTCCCTGTATGGGATTCATCAAACCTGCCATTTTCATAAACAAGGTACCCGCTGACAAAGGTATGGGTAACCGAAGCGGGAAATTCCATTCCTTCGAATGGACTCCAGCCGCATTTATGCAGGATGTTTTCCTTGCTTACCGTATATGGCTGGTTAAGGTCCACCAGTACCAGGTCCGCGAAATATCCCTCGCGGATATAGCCCCTGTTTTCGATCTGGAAGCAACGGGCCACGGCGTGCGACATTTTCTCCGCGATCTTTTCCAGGCTGATCCGCCCTTCTTTATGATAATGCAACATGAGTTGAAGGCTGTGTTGAACCAGGGGAAGGCCCGCATGCGCTTTTTCGTAGGGTGGCTGTTTTTCTTCCAGCAGGTGGGGTGCATGGTCAGTGGCAATCACATCAAGCCTGTCATCTAACAAGGCCTTCCAGAGTTCCTCTTTGTTTTCGGGACCCTTGATCGCGGGGTTGCATTTGATCTGGTAGCCGAGGCGTGCATAATCATCGGCCGTAAAATGGAGGTGGTGCACGCATACTTCGCTGGTGATCCGTTTCTCTTCCAGGGGAAGCATATTCGTGAACAACTGCAGTTCAAGGGCCGTAGTGAGGTGCAGGATATGGAGCCTTGTACCGTATTTTTTGGCCAGTTGGACGGCTGTGAAGGAGGATTCAAAACAGGCTTCGGCATCACGGATGATCGGATGGTCTGACGGCTGCAATGTCTTTCCCGATGCCAGCAGTTTCTCGTAATTGGCTTTGACCACACGCTCGGCCTCGCAGTGCGTGGCGATCAGTACTTCGCACTCGCGGAAAATCCGGTCAAGTGTCAGGAAGTTATCCACCAGCATGTTGCCCGTGGAAGCCCCCATGAAAATCTTCACACCGCATACATCATTGCGGCGGTCATTGGTCTTCAGCACCTCATCGGCATTACTATTTGAAGTACCCATGAAGAAGGAATAATTGGCCAGGCTTGTCTTTGAGGCGATGGCGTATTTTTCTTCCAGCAGCTCATGGGTAAGCGCATTGGGTATTGTATTGGGCATCTCCATGAAACTGGTGGTGCCTCCGGCCACGGCGGCCTTCGCTTCCGTATAGATATTTGCCTTGTGGGTGAGACCGGGCTCCCGAAAATGGACCTGGTCGTCAATGACACCGGGCAGGAGATAAAGGCCATTGGCATCGATCTCCTTTACGTTGATGGAGGTTCCTATTCCTGAACCGATTTTTTCTATCCTGCCATCCCTGATCAGTACATCTCCTTCAGTGATCAGTCCTTCATTGACAATGCGGGCATTCCTTATCAAATAATTTTGCATATCTTTTGCCAGTTTATCTACGATTATTTCCAACTATGAAATTACAAATCGCAAGTTCTTTAGTACTCTTGTCGTTGATCTGTGTGCCCTCTTTTTTATCAGCTCAGTCAACATACCTCCAACAAGGGTCTAAAGAAAACATCCTGCTCGAAAGACTTGAAATTAAGGCACAAAAAGACACTGTGCTTAATTTTTCTCATATCAAACCGTTTAACCGGAAATGGTGGGTAAACAGGTTGGAAGCCATCCAGGCTGATTCTATTCCTGTAAGTTTAACCCCGATCGACAGGTATAATATTGAGCGCGCGTTGCTGAACAACCTGGAATGGGTAAGCAGGGGTAAGGAGCAGATGCAAAGTAAGAAGTCACTCTGGAATACTTTTTTCAAAACGCCGGCCAATATGATCGAGGTGGACCAGCCGGATTTCTTTTTGTCGGTCAACCCTGTATTGCAGTTCCAGTACGGCAGAGAGACGGATAACGATGAAGCGGTTACCCTCAATTCAAGGGGTATCGTGGCGCGGGGCCTGATCAGCAGGCGCATTGGATTTTACACCTACCTGGTGGAAACGCAGGAGCGCGGGCCTTCTTTTTTCCGGAGCCAGGTGGAGACATTCAGGGCTGTTCCGGGAGCAGGCTTTTACAAGCCTTTTAAAACTACCGGGTATGATTATTTTGATGCCCGCGGCGGTGTCAATTTTAACATTGTGAAGAATTTGGATTTTCAATTTGGGTACGACAGGCAGAATCTGGGCAACGGGTACAGGAGTCTTTACCTCAGCGACGCCAGCAACAATTATCTGTTTGCCAACCTGAATCTTAAGGTATGGCGACTGAACTATGTGGCCAAGACCATGCAGTTGACTTCTCAGTATTCGCGTGGTCTGGCAGACTCGATTTTCCCCAAAAAGTACGCGGCCATTCATCACATCAGTTTCAATGCCCCCAAGTGGCTGACCATCGGGTTGTTTGAAGGGATCGTATTTGGCAGGAAGAACGATTTCGAATTTGCCTACCTCAATCCGATCATTTTCCTGAGGCCGGTGGAGCAAAACATGGGTAGCGGTGATAATGCTTTTGTGGGGGTTGATTTTAAAGCCAATGTGGCTAAGCGGCTCCAGTTCTATGGCAAGGTGAATTTCGATGAGTTCAACCTGAGGGAAATTCGGGCAGGAAATGGTTGGTGGGCCAATAAATGGGCCATGCAGTTAGGTGGTAAATATATTGATGCGTTCGGGATCAGGAACCTCGACTTACAGGCGGAGACCAATTGGATCAGGCCATTCACCTATTCACATAATGACACCGTGGCCAACTATACCCATTACAACCAGCCACTTGCCCATCCCCTCATGTCCAATGTGCGCGAATTCATCGGCATAGCCCGCTATCAGCCGGCGCCAAAATGGTATATCCATGGTAAACTGATCGCGTGGCAACAGGGTTCTGATACGGCATCCAGGAATTTTGGGAACAACATCTTCCGCGACTCTGATACCCGGGCCGGGGACTATGGTTTTGAATTTGGCTCAGCCGTTCAGAGAAACGGTGTAAATGGGAGTCTCTGGATATCCTACGAGTGGAAAGAAAACTTTTTCATAGAGGGAAGTGTGATGACGCGCAAGCTGACGGGGATCGATGCCCGGACTACGGCCAATCTGGGGATACGGTGGAACATGCACCGCCGGGAATATGACTATTAAAGCCCGCCACCTTCGAAATGAAGCGAGAACAGGATCATCCTCGATTTCAACTGGTCGATAACATTGGAATACTTGAGCGCTTCATCACGCACGTGAACGTTACCGAGGCCCTGGCTGATTTTTATTTCCGGAGCAAGGATGAAGTATTTAAAAAAGAACTGGAAACCGATGCCGGCTTCTACGCCGAAATCTGATTTCTTAACCTTTACGATCTCTTCTGCATTACGTGCCCCCGCATTGGAAGCAAGATCAAAATCGTATTTCATACCGGCAAGTGTGTATACGCGGAAATTGTTGATGCGGTCACTTTTTAACCTCACCTGGAGGGGAAAGCTCATTACAATGGATTCCACTTTTTTCGCGTATTCCAGGGCATTGTCTCCGGGATTCGGAACGGTTTGGGTGTACAGGAATTTCTTTTCTGAAAAGATCAGATGCAGGGGGTAAAAACGCACGTCAAATCTTTTCGACACCTGCCAGTTGGCCATAATGCCCAGGTGTACACGGCCACTGTTTAAAGATTCGACACTCATTACCGTATCCTGCTGCAGGAAATAGGGATGATGGGTGACGTTATAGTGGGAGGTGTTGTAACCCAGTACAATGCCAAAATAATAACGCTTCTCGTCGTGGTTCTCCAAATTGAGATTGATCTCACGCTGGGCAAGCGCAAGGTGGCTAAACAATACCAGGGACAGGATCAGCAGGGCTTTTGACCCGTGTAGATGCTGCAGATCCCTAAACTTAATCTTCTGCATGTAATTTCCTTATAACCTGTTTTTTCCATGATCGCCATAAACGCTTTTCCTTCTGGGAAGGCCTTAACGGAATCATTGAGGTACGCGTACGCCTCTTTGTTTTTGGCCACCATTTTGGCTATGCCCGGGGCTACGATACCTAAATACAAATTGTACAGTTGTTCTATGCCTGGTAAGTTTGGTTTCGAAAATTCTAATATACTAAGCTTGCCGCAGGGTTTTAGGACCCTGAGGATTTCAGTTAAGCCGGTTTCCAGATGCTCAAAATTCCTCACACCAAAGGCTACGGTCACAGCATCAAACGTATCATCCGGAAACATTATTGCTTCACTATCACCGTTCTGCAACTCGATAACTTGTTCCAGATGCCTGGTTTTCAGCTTTTCCCTTCCCAACTGGAGCATGCCATCTGAAATGTCTATGCCAACGATCTTCTTCGGTTTCAGGATCCCCTCCGCCATAATGGCCACGTCCGCGGTGCCTGTAGCCACGTCCAGCATGACCTGGGGATTGGATGGTTTGAGCAGTTTAAGCATTTTCTTACGCCAGGAAACGTCGATCCCTGCAGACAGGAAGCGGTTCATAAAATCATATCGCCCGGCGATCTGATCGAACATCCTGGCCACTTGTTCCTTCTTCGATTCTCCCGATCCGGTAAATGGTACTACCTTGTCATGCGCATATTCCGGCATCCGGCAAAGATAACCAATTCTCTTTCTGAATTCCGGTTTGTAGAATTTTCACATTACTTTGATAAAGCAATTCATTAACATGATCATTCATTCTTCTTCATATCTTATTTCAAGCCCTGATGTGGCCTCGTGCCCGAAAGCCGACAGGCCAGAGTTTGCCTTTCTTGGCAGGAGCAATGTAGGCAAGTCTTCCCTGATCAATATGATCGTTGACCACAAATCGCTCGCTAAAACTTCAGGTACTCCCGGTAAAACGCAAATGATCAATCACTTCAAGATCAGGACCGGCGACAAGAACGGGAAGGACCAGGATTGGTACCTGGTCGATCTTCCGGGTTATGGGTTCGCGAAGGTTTCCCAAAAGCAGAGGAAAGGCTGGGAGAAGATGATCGAAGACTATATCAAAACGCGGGAGAATCTCGTGAATCTTTTTTTATTGATAGATGCGCGTCATGAGCCTCAGCAGATTGATATTGAGTTTGTCAATAAGCTTGGTGCCATGCGCATACCGTTTGCATTGGTATTCACAAAAGCCGACAAGGAAACGCAGCGTGAGGTGTCGAAGAATGTAGATGCATTTATGCAGCAACTGGCTGACCAGTGGGAGGAACTCCCGCCTCATTTCGTCACCAGCGCCGTCAAGAAGACCGGACGAAACAAATTACTGGAGTTCATCGGCCAGGTACTGGCAGGGGATTGAACGGCCCCTTAGATCCATTTGGCATAATGTGCGCAACGGGAGAGGGGAATTAATTAACGATCTTATTCGCGCAACTGCTGCTGGCAAAGGCCTCCGGTTTTGCCTTAAAGGCGAAACCCATTCCCAGGATATATCCCATCGCTTCCCGCAGGGCTTCATTGCTCTTGAAGTGCGGGTTTGTGTTGATATCCGCGTGTACCTCCATGTCTACATCGTATAAAGTAAAAAGATCGCACAATTCGTAGGCGATCTCTATACTCTTGGCAACTTCCACCAGCATTCTTTCCTTTATGGAGAAAGCCTGCCGGGTTTTTTCGTTATGGATGTACATGAAGCCTCCCCGGCCTTCGCGCAGAAATACAATGACGGTGGCAAATTCGGTTTCATCGCCTTTCACCTGCGAATCTGTTCCGATACAGACCTTCAGTTTGTAGCCCGCTTCAGTTTCGCGGCAGATGGCGGCTTCAACGGCATCTTTGATGGGATCCGATATGGTATCGCCGTTGAATCTGCGCCAGATATTTTTCCGTTTTCCGGTTTGGTTCTCTGTTTCGCTAAAGGAGTTAAGCATACACGGTGGAGTTTATCCAATTTACTAAAAAAACAAAACCAAACCATGCCGGGGTCCGTTACGAAATCATTAAAAGCGTCTTTATCCACGCATTGTTAATATTGTCCGGTTGACAGCATCACCAGGGTACAGGCATTCATGGTGGTAATTCCTTTGTCTTGCGCAAGTTTTTCCAGCTCCAAATTCTCTGCTCCGGGGTTGAAGATGATACGGTCCGGATCCAGCGAGAGGATATAATCGTAGTATTCTTTCTGGTGTTCGCTGCTCAGGTAAAGGGTAATGGTGTGGATGTCCATCCATTGTTTTTTTTCCGTTTCCACGGGCACATCGGCTACGAGGGTGTGTTTTCTTCCGATCGCCTTGACCGGATGGCCCGCATTCCTCAAACTGGTTACGGCAAGATAGCTGTAGCGCGCCGGATTATCGGAGGCGCCAAGTACAAGGGTATGTTTAGGGCTGTTCATGCGATAAAAGTAAAATTAAAATGGCTCGCCGTGGGTTTTTCTGATCAACTGCTTCACCAAAAACGGAAAAGGTTTCATGGCCCTGATGAACAGGTTGGTGGCAGTAGCCTTCCCGAACAGCGACTGGATCATCCTTCCTGTCTTCAATCGTCCGGAGAATTCGTGATCCCATGCCTCGATGTACCGTCTTTCCATTTCATGACGGCTGATCCGGTGTTCCAGGAACTGGTGCATGACAAATGCCGCCAGTTTGGATCCCTGCATGGCCATGGTCATCCCATTGCCGCAAAGGGGGGTGATCATGCCGGCTGCGTCTCCCAGCATCAGCACATGGTCTTCTATGCGGGTCTTACTGTCAAAGCTGATCTGGGAAATGGTAACCGGTTGTGGAAATTCGAAAACAGCGTTGCTGAAGATTTTTTGCAGGTGGGGGTTTGTGCTGAGTACTTCCTGTTCCATCTGCCTGATGGAGTTCCCATGCGCTTCCAGGTTTGCCGCCGTGGTGAGGTAGCAAAGGCAGAACTTACCATCTTCAATGGCTGAAATGCCGCAATAGCCGTCAGGAAAATTATGCAGTGCGATGGTGTCCCGGGGGAAGTCCGTTCTGACATGGTATTTGACACCAATGTAATTATTCAGTTTGGAGTGTTTTTTATTGGTGAACGCACGTTTCCATTTCAGGTCCAGGTTCGATCTTTTCCCGAAACTGCCTGCAACAGCGGTGCTTTCAAAATTCCCTGATGCAGCCCTGATGGCGAACTGGTTTTTATTGAAACTGATATCCTGGATTTTATCCTGTTCCATCAGCACTGCGCCAAGGTCCGCTGCGATCTTTGAAAGGGCAAGGTCAAGGGTATACCTGCTGATGCCAATACCTCCGGGTACCAGTTCTTCCCTTAACAGGTTGCCATCAGGGGAACTGACGATAAGTTTGTTGATGGAGACGGCGCCCAGTGTGTCCAGGTTGAGTCCCAGGCTTTCCATGAAGGGAAGGGATTCTTTGCTGATGTATTCCCCGCAGACCCGATGGAAAGGATATTTTTCTTTTTCAAACAGGATCACTGCATGTCCCTGTTTACGCAATTGGATGGCCAGGGAAAGTCCTGCCAGCCCACCGCCCGCAATGGCTACGTCGTACTTCGATTCCTGTCTGCTCATTTCTTTACAGTTATTAACCAGCGAAAAGCCCATTCCCAACTCATGTGGGGATGGAAGACCGATCCTGTATTTTTAAAGAGCCTGATCCAGTCTTCCCGGCTGAAACCTCTTTGTACACTTAGTGGCGCGTCATTCTTTACAAGGTAGGAACCGGAGAATAAGCGGGTCAGCCATTTGATGGAATGGTAGGCCAGTGCATGCCGGTGAAGGTCGTTGATGAAGAAACCGATTCCCGCGTGTTCATATTTCCAGTTAAGCATGAACGTTAATTCTTCATCGGTAAAATGATGACAGAAGAGGGAAGAGAATATGATGTCCGGATTTTCAGTGAACCTCACCGTTTTATAGTCACTGCAGATAAGCTCGAGGTTCGGGTTTTGACCCAGGTTCTCGCGGGCATAGGCGATACAGGTATCTTTAATGTCGATGCCGGTGAACCTCGCGTTGATCCCATTTTTATGGCACCAGTTCATGATCGCTTTGATATTGTCTCCACCACCGCAGCCCACCTCGCAGATATGTACGGTTTTCCTTCCGTTCAGCAGTTTTTTTACGCCTTTCAGGGTGATCCTGTGACCACCAAGCAGGGTATTGATCTTTTCAAGTTCCTGCATGTTATGCCGGATATCTTTGAAGGGTATGCCTTCTTCGTCCAGTAGTTCTTTTTTATAGCTGCGTACTTTCATGGGAGCTAAGCCTGTGCGATAAAGGTTTCCATGGTGAGGCCGGGTCCGAACGCCACGCCAAATATCCGGCTGTTTTCGTTTTGTTGGATCGAGGGGAGCATTTCTTTTAAGACAAACAAAATGGTGGCGGATGACATGTTACCGCACTGGTCAAGTACCTGGTAACTGCTGCCCAGTGCATTTTTCTCTATGCCGAGGCTCTTCTGTATGGCCTCCAGGATCTTGCGGCCCCCGGGGTGGATGCACCAGTTGGTAATGCTGCCCCTGTCAATACCCTGTTGGGCAAGTGCTTTGTCAACGAGATGCGCGATGTCTTCTTCAATGAGGTCTGGTACGTACCCGCTGAGGGTCATCTGGAATCCGGTTGAGGATAATTCCCAGGCCATATCTTTCTTGCCTTTGGTAACCACCTCGGAATAGAAGCTGTTCAGTCGAATGCCTTTTGCCTGGTGTTGGTCTCCTGTCATGAGCACTGCAGCCGAGCCATCTGAAAACAATAGCCCCGAAGCGAGATTGTCCTGCGTGGGTTCTTTCTGTAAATGAAGTGTGCAGAGTTCCGTGCATACGATCAGGACTTTTGCATCCGGAGTGGCCCTGCAAATGAAATCAGCGAGCTTTAGCGCATGGATAGCGGCATAGCATCCCATGAAGTTCACAGAGGTCCGGAAAATATCTTTGGGAAGATCCATCAGTTCCATGACCTGCAGGTCAAGCCCTGGAGCGCTCAGGCCCGTGCAACTGACCGTGATCAGGTGGGTGATCTCTTCTTCCTTTACCTTATGGTCCAGACATTTTCGGATCGCGTGAACGGAGAGCGGCGGAGCAAATTTCTGGAACCAATCCATCCTTTGTTCCAGGGTGGGAAAGGGTTCTACATTCTCCGATTGGGGATAGAATTTCCATTCATGCATAGGTTTGCTGTAATCGGCAATGCATGAATGCCTGGCCGAGATCCCGGCCTGGCGGTACAGAAAACGCAATTTTCGTTTGTCCGTTTCATTCATGCCATAGAGATGCTGCATGAATTGCAGGATGTTTTCCTGGTCATGGCGGTATGCAGGCAGTTCGGTTCCGATGGAAATGATCTTACTCAAGGATGCTCCAGATTAATAACACAAGGAATGCAATGTTGGTACATGTAGAAGCAATAACATTCATTTTCATGGTATTGTTAAAGTCAGCCGTAGAAATGTCGTGCCATACGGCGTATGCCCATTTGGTGAAGAAGAACAGCACCGGGGATAACAATAAAGTAAAAATAAAGAATTTGATAAGCTCCCCCTGTTTGTCGAAGTAGACAAACAGCAAGGATACGGCCATGGCATAAAGGAGTGCGCAAAAGACAAAACTGCCCCGGTATCCCAGTTTGTAGCTGATGGTCACCACTCCGTCTTTCAGGTCTTCCTGGTGCTGGTAAATCTGGGTCAGGGGATAGAAGCCGCCGATCAGCAGACTGCTGATGACCGCGGGTAACAGGGGGATTTCCGAAGAGGTATTAAGTTGGACTCCATGATAGCTTATGATAAACGTAAACGCGCCCTGAAAGATCATGACGGTGAGATAGCCGATCACCGGATATTTTTTCAGCCTGATACCCCGGTAGCTGTAGGCCCTGGAAACGAGAATATAGACCAGGATCCCCATGGCAAATGAAACATCTATCAGTAGGGACATCAGTACTGCCAGCAAATCCATCAGCAGGGTGGCATAAAACAATTGGACGGTAGGCTGCAGGGGTTCCTTCAACCCACCAATAGGAGCAGTGTCCCGGTCCATATAAGAGTTATACCCATTACTGGCCGGGTAAACCAGCAGGTGCAAAATGATGAATATGAGACCTGCCTTCAAAGGATGCAATGCAGGAGCCTGACTGCAGGCAAACAGGAATACCGGCAGCAGGAAAAAAGAAAAATGGAATCGCAGAAGTTGGATGGTTGAACGTGCAATAACCATGCAGGTGCTTTAGAGGATTTTATCCCCGGTGATCTTTTTACGGGCTTTTATGGCGAATTCCTGCAGTATGATATCACTGTTGTTGGTCATATTGACAATGACTCCGGTCCGGTATTGGGAACCTTTGGCGTCCGGGATATAAAAATCCAGTTGAATTAATCCGGCCTTAACGTTCCGGGTATCCAGGTCAAATGTGGCAAAGGACAGGCCGTAATAGTATACAGAGCCGTTATAATCCATTTGTTCCGTAACCTTGGTAGACTGTCCGAGATAGTTGATCACCACTACACCGTCAACGCCTGCTTCTTTGGCTCGCTTTATAATCTCAGCTGTGTCTTTCAGGATTTCATCAGGAAGTATATCAATTGAAGGAAATGCCTTGATTCCCCTGCCTTTCAGCTCCTCAACCAATGATTTTTCTGTTCTTTTCCGGTAAGTGGGTGGATCAAAAGGGGCAATCACCATTACCTTTTTATATTTCTTTTTTTTATATGTGGGGTTGATATAAGACTGGATATCATCCTGCGCGAAAAGATCAACGGGGCCACATACCGTTGATAGAAAAAGGATCATAGCTAGAGCGTAGAATGACTTGTTCATACAGTTAAGTTTTAATAAAGATAAATGAATCACACAGAGGTTTTGATATTGACAAATATAGCATTGGATTATGATTGTGCTCATGCAAACATTCAGTCAAACAATTTAGTTTTGTGTACGTGTATGCATAAGACAAACAGCTGTCAGCCATGAATATATTATTGCTGCTGCCCTCGTTAATGAATCTTCTTCTTGCGCTGCCTGTGGGTGATGAATCTCCAGGGTCGTCTTCGTCTGCCAGTCGTGCAGCCGACAATGATCCCTATATCGCTTATCACGAAAACGGCAGCAAAAAATTTTTTGTAGTATTTAAGAAGAACAAGATCACGGGTGATTGGAAAAGCTGGTATCCCGATGGCATGGTGTGTGATTCCGGCAGGTTTACCGGTAATACGCCTGATGGAGTTTGGAAAGGCTGGTATCCTGATGGAACGTTGCGTTATTCATGGAATGTGAGTGCTGCAAAACTTACTGCATTGAAAGACGAGTTGTTGAGGCAACCCAAGATCCGGCAGTTTGCCATATCCCAAAAGCATGTCACCGATGCAGTGAAATATTACCAGTCTGATTATCTTTTTAAGCAACAGGTCAGGAAGCACAGGGTGAGTTTCCGTACCAATCTGGTTCACACAAGATCCTATGACCTCAACTCGATAGAGCAGAAGGTGAACCAGAATACCGTGGAACCTAACAGCGGGTACGTTCCTCCTTTCCCCGAGATGTTATTGCATGGAGAGTATGCCAGTTTTTACCCTGGTGGCAAGATCAAGGAAGAAGGTGTTTATATCAACGGGTTGCGCGAAGGTGTTTGGGAAGAGACTACCCCCGATGGTGCCATGAATCGTGGCAGTTATTTCCATGGTTATAAGTCGGGCGAGTGGAGAACGTACGACAAGCAGGGTAAGCTCCGTTTATTTACCCAATACAAGAATGGCGAAGTAATGGAGACGTATGATTTTTCGCCGAACAGGGGCTCTTAACGCATGGAGTGGAAAGCGATCCTGTGCCCTTCTGAATCCAGGATCAGTGCCCAGTATCCCAGGGCTTCAGTGATCAGTGTTTCAAAATGGCGACTACCAACGAAAGGATCAAAGCCGCTTTCGTATTTTATGGCCAGGGTCCAGTATATGATTTTGTTCCTGTTCATGCGATAGTATGTTATTCAATTTACGGTATTTGTCCGTTCAGAATTTGTAATCAAATCCGGTGCTGAATGTATAGTTGATCCTCGGTACGCCAGACACCGGGGCACTGTCGTACAGGTAATTCAGGTTGAGCGTAACAGCAAATTTTTTCCCGGTCTTCACGCTGAACTTCATCTGGTCAAAGATCCTGAAATCGCTGATGTTGGTAAAGAGCGGCTGGTAGAACAGCGTGTTGACAATTTCAGTTTGGCTGTTGAGGACGATGGAAAAAGATACGTAGCTGCTGCTCCGGATGTTGTTGTGGACGGTTTTGGCACTGTCCAGTTCACGTTCGTATTCATGCATGACCAGGCTGGCCACATAGAGTTTCAGTTGTTTGCTGCCGGATAATTTGAACCTGGGCCCTGCCCCCGTGAGTATGCGATAATCAATTTTTGTAACGGGGTTCTGTAGAATCTGAAAAAATGCTTCCATGCGCGTGACATTGCTGATCTTCCTGTTATAGCGCAAATGAATAAAGGAATTATTGATCAGCTTTACGGCATCGCCCGAGAGGAAACCGTAGTTTCCGAGGATGAGGAACAGGTCTTTCCGGGTTTTATACTGCAGGTGAGCATTCATCTGCGCCTGGAAAACCTCCTGCGTATTTTTGGTGAAAGATACCTGCGCGCCCAATTCACCGGCCCAGCCCAGGCTGTCGGTGTGGATCCTGGAATTTTCGACATTGATGATCTGTGCTTCCAGGCGGATCGAGACGAGGACCAGTAATAAGGATATAGCTGATCGGAGCATCAGGACTTACTTAGGTATGAAAATAAAAAAACCTCCCTGGAAGGAGGTTTTTAATATTGATGTTTTGGATCATACCAGCATGGTTACCGGGTTCTCCATATACTTTTTCAACGTTTGCAGGAAAGCGGCACCCACAGCACCGTCCACGCTCCGGTGATCGCAGCTGAGGGTTACTTTCATCACATTGGTGACACCAAAACCATCTCCTTTGCGCACCACGGTTTCTTTGATCCTTCCTACAGCCAGGATGCAGCTGTCAGGCGGATTGATGATGGCGGTGAATTCGTCGATATCCATCATGCCCAGGTTGGAAATGGTGAAGGTGTTTCCGCTGAATTCAGCAGGCTGTATTTTCTTGTCACGCGCTTTTGCGTAGAGGTCTTTCGCATCGGCTGCGATCTGCGATAATGATTTTTGATCAGCATGGCGGATCACCGGTACGATCAGGCCTTCTGGCAGGGCGATAGCGGATCCGATATGTATATGCTGGTAGGTTCTGATAAAATCCCCCATCCAGCTGCTGTTGACCGCGGGATGCTGGCGCAGGGCCATCGCGCAGGCCTTGATGGTCATATCCTGGAATGATATCTTGACAGGGCTCACTTCGTTCATCTGTGTCCTGGCCGCCATCGCATTGTCCATGTTGATCTCCATGGTCAGGTAGAAATGCGGCGCTGTGAACATACTTTCTCCCAGCCTGCGGGCAATGGTTTTGCGCATGGAGGTCAACTGTGTATCCACATAACCTTCCTGGCCGCCTGCAACGAACGGTGCTGCCTTAGCGGCTGCAGGTGCTGGAGCGGCAGCAGTTGCTGCTGACGGTACAAAACTGTCCACGTCTTTTTTAATGATCCTTCCGCCATCACCGGATCCCTGGACCTTATAGATGTCTATGCCTTTTTCCTGGGCCAGTTTCCTGGCCAGCGGTGAAGCTTTGACCCTGCCGTTGCCGCCATGGGCGACTTCTGCGATGGCTTCCACCGCGGGAGCTGCAGGAGCAGCAACCGCAGGAGCAGTGGCAGCAGCCGGAGCTGCTGTTGCGGGAGCAGGCTGGCTTAGGGACTGCAGCAACGGCGCTACATCCGTACCCTGTTTTCCGACTATGGCAATGATATCGTTCACTTTGGCGGCCTCACCTTCTTTTACGCCGGTGTATAAGAGGGTGCCTTCCACATAACCCACTACTTCCATGGTGGCCTTATCGGTTTCCACGTCTGCAATCGCATCGTCTGACTTTACATGATCACCCACCTGCTTATTCCATTTCACGATCTTGCCTTCGGTCATGGTATCGCTGAGCAGGGGCATGCGGATCACCGTAACGCCGAGTTGCTCGGGAGTTACAGACGGAGCTGATGCAGCTGGTGCAACAGCTGCTGGTGCAGGTGTGGGTGCAGCCGCCGCAGCCGGTGCGGCAGGTTTATCTAACAGTGCCTGGATGTCTTCGCCTTCTTTTCCTACGATAGCAATGATTTCATTGACTTGCGCAGCTTTCCCCTCCGGTACGCCAAGGTATAAAAGGGTTCCGTCCGCATAACCGACCACTTCCATGGTCGCTTTGTCGGTTTCCACATCAGCCAGCACATCGTCGCTTTTTACCTTATCGCCTACTTTTTTGTTCCATTTCACGATCTTTCCTTCGGTCATCGTATCACTCAAAAGAGGCATTCTGATCACTTCAGCCATAATGAAGGACATTTAAGTTTTGGAGGCCGAAAATAAGTCATATTACCCAATTTGCGAATTCCCGAAGGATTGACTAATTGACTAATTGGCTAATTGGCTAATTAATCCGCCCCTTCCCGGGTGCTCTTTATTCTTTTTAAGGCTCTTCCCCTGACTGAATGAGCCAATCAGCCAATGAGTCAATGAGCTAATCTAATAGTCGAGATCCAGCTCCAGCCGGTCTCTCAGCTCCTTGATCAGGGGGTACATTTCGATCAGTTTGAGGTATTGTTCGCGGGAGGACATCGGTTTTTCCCTGGGGCCTTCGTCTTCCTTTTTTTCCTCCAGGATGAGGTTGTATTTGAGCTGCCGGTTGTTAAAGAAGCGCTGCATATGCTCGATCAGGCCGCCGCGTTCCACTTCAATGAATTTTTGCTGGATCACACTTTCCGTAATGATGTCGAACGTGTCGGAATCAACCACCCTTAGGGCGGCCAGTTTAAAATTAGTGGCCGCTGAAGGATTTTTCTGGGCGTGCAGGACCTCCACATACTGTCCCCAGGCCTGGTGCAGCAGCTCTTCGTTCAGCATGGTCTGCTCCTCCACCAGTCTTTGCTGGTTCGCGATCTTTTTTCGCAGGTTGGCCAGGGTCATGTTGGTCCGGGGAGTCTCCTGCGGTTTTTCCTGTGTCCGGGCTTGGGGGGGGAGTTCCGGTTCTTCGATCTCAAGGATGGGTCCCGGATTTTCCATCTGCGGTGTATCCTTTTTTTCGGCTGGCTTTGGGCTGTTCGCCGATTTGACCCCGATCAACGGGAGGGCCCGAAATGCTACTGGCTTTACGCCATCAATTTTTTTTTTAGACCCCCCTTCTTCGGCCAGCTCAATCGCCTGGTGCAGGTAGGTCAGTTTGATGAGCGCGAGTTCAACGTGCAGTCTCTTGTTCCTGGCCTGCTTATACCCCATTTCAGCTTCATTGAGGATCTGAAGGGCGGAAATCAGCCAGGAGAGGGACAGCTGTTTTGCTGCAGCGATGTACTTGTCGCGGAAGCTGTCTATTGCTTCCAGCAGTTCAGCGGTTTTCGGATCCCGGCAAACGAGCAGGTTCCTGAGGAACTCCGCATATCCGTTCAACACCATCTCACCTTCAAAACCCTTCCTGTTGATGTCTTCGAAAAGTAGCATGGACTCCGCCAGCTTCTGCTGCTGCATATACTCCAGCAAGCGGAAATAGTAGTCTTCGTCGAGTATGTTCAGGTGTTCCAGCGTGTTGGCGTAAGTGAGCTCGTGATTGGTGAAGCTGGCGATCTTGTCAAGTATGCTCAGCGCATCCCTCATGCAACCTTCACTCTTCTGTGCGATCACATGAAGTGCGGACTTTTCTGCCCTGATCTCTTCTTTCACGCAGATCTCATGAAGGTGCTCTACCGTATCCTGTGTAGTGATCCTTTTAAAATCAAAGATCTGGCAGCGGGAGAGGATGGTTGGAAGTATTTTATGTTTTTCTGTAGTGGCGAGGATAAAGATCGCATAGGGCGGCGGCTCCTCCAGTGTTTTCAGGAATGCATTGAAGGCCGATGCACTCAGCATGTGAACCTCGTCTATGATATATACTTTGTATTTACCGGCCTGGGGCGCAAACCTGACCTGGTCCGTCAGGTTTCTGATATCCTCCACGGAATTGTTGCTGGCAGCATCCAGCTCGTGGATATTCATCGAACTTCCGTTGTTGAAAGAAACGCAGGATACGCAAGTATTGCAGGCTTCCCCGTCTTCCCCCGGGGATTCGCAGTTGATCGTTTTGGCGAGGATGCGCGCACAAGTCGTTTTTCCTACTCCCCTCGGCCCGCAAAACAGGAAGGCGTGGGCCAGTTGATTGTTTCGGATAGCGTTTTTCAGGGTGGTCGTAATATGGGACTGACCCACAACCGTTGAAAAATTCTGGGGCCTGTATTTCCTCGCTGATACTATAAACTTCTCCATAGACTGGGGGCAAGTTAGGACAATTGGCTAATTAGCTAATTGGCTAATTGGCGAATTGTTGTTAACAATCTATATTTAGTTTTACCAATTTCTTAATCAGCTAATGAGCCAATCAGCCAATTAGCCAATTGATTCTATGCCAGATTTCATCCTTTCCCTCGATCAGGGTACTACATCGTCCCGTGCCATTCTGTTTAACCATGCCGGAAAGATCATCAGCATGGCCCAGAAAGAATTCAGGCAGATCTTCCCGCAGCCCGGCTGGGTGGAGCACGATCCGAATGAGATCTGGAGCACCCAGTTGGGCGTAGCCGCTGAGGCCATCTCCAAAGCGGGCCTCACCGTGCGGGACATCGCCGCCATTGGGATCACCAATCAACGGGAGACCACCGTGGTATGGGACCGGACAACCGGTAAGCCGGTGCACAACGCCATTGTCTGGCAAGACCGCCGCACCGCTTCTTTTTGTGATGAGCTGAAGGCCCGGGGCCTTGAAACAACGATCAGGGAGAAAACGGGCCTGGTCATCGATGCCTATTTCTCCGCTACCAAGATCAGGTGGATCCTCAACCATGTGGAAGGCGCACGAAAAATGGCGGAAGAGGGCAAGCTGGCCTTCGGTACCGTAGACAGCTGGCTGGTGTGGAACCTGACCCGCGGACAGGTTCATGTAACGGATGTCTCCAATGCATCGCGCACCATGCTGCTCAACCTCCATACCCAGGCCTGGGATGAAGAATTGCTGCAGGTTTTCGGCATCCCATTGTCGATGTTGCCCGAGGTGCGTTCCAGCAGTGAAGTGTATGGGTACACGCAGAATGTGTTGTCTGCTGCCAATATTCCCATCGCCGGGATCGCGGGCGACCAGCAGTCGGCCCTGTTCGGCCAGTTATGCCACCAGCCCGGCATGGTGAAGAATACCTATGGCACGGGGTGTTTCATGTTGATGACCACCGGGGAGCAACCGGTGATCTCCAGGAACAGTTTGCTGACCACCATTGGCTGGAAGATCGATGGTAAAACGATCTATGCCCTGGAGGGCTCTGTGTTCATCGGTGGGGCGATCGTTCAATGGATCAGGGATGGATTGCGCATCATACAGAGATCGTCGGATGTGGAAGCCCTTGCGCGCCAGGTGCCCGATAGTGAGGGCGTTTACGTGGTCCCGGCATTCGCCGGCCTCGGTGCGCCCTATTGGGAGCAGCACGCCAGGGGGACCATTGTAGGTCTAACCAGGGGTAGCAACTCGGCACATATTGCCCGTGCGGCGCTGGACAGCATTGCCTACCAGACGCGTGATCTGTTGAAGGCCATGGAAGCCGATTCGGGTATACCTATCCGTGAGTTAAGGGTGGACGGCGGCGCCACGGTCAACAACCTGCTCATGCAGTTCCAGAGTGACATCATGGATGTGAGCGTTGTAAGACCGGAGATCATAGAAACCACGGCCCTCGGTGCCGCTTACCTCGCGGGTCTGGCCGTAGGATTCTGGAAATCGGTCGATGATATCCGGAATTATTGGGTGGCCGAGCAGACATTCACGCCGGCCATGCCTGCAGACCGCAGGGATGAGCTGACCCGAGGCTGGGACAGGGCCGTAAAAACGGCTATCGCTTATGCCCATGTGCCCGGGTGAATTTATACATACCCCGGTGAGGGCATTTTTCGTGCAACAACATATCCACAATGCCCTGGGCGACATGCTAAATAATTTAGTTTTTTCCTACCTTGCACACAAACCATTTTTGCTTGAGAATATTGCATACTGCCGATTGGCATCTGGGCCTTCGTCTCTATAAAAAAGACATATCGGAAGAACACCGGTTCTTTTTTTCATGGCTGGTTGACCTGATCCGGGACCGGCAGATCGATGTGCTGATGATATCCGGAGATGTTTTTGACCACGCCAATCCCACCAACGAAGCGCGCGCATTGTATTATGAATTCCTGGTACAGCTCATCCAGCTGAAATGCAAAGTGATTATTACGGGTGGCAACCATGATTCCCCTGGGATACTGAATGCGCCGCGCGAGATCCTGAACATGCTGGATGTGCATGTGGTCGGTTCTGCCAGGCAGGCGGTAGGTGAAGAGGTCATCGATCTGGGCACCGCCGTTGTGGCTGCGGTGCCGTACCTGCGCGAGCCCGACATACATGCGCTGACGAAGGGTGTTGAGTATGACGATAAGCGACAGCAGGTGCGTGATGGGATCAAGCGCCACTATGATCTGGTTGCTGAAGCTTGTGCCGCATATGATACGCCTGTCATTGCGATGGGTCATCTCTACGCGGCAGGATCATCTACTTCTGAGAGTGAGCGCCTGATCCAGATGGGGAATCAAAGCGCCGTAGCGGCGGATGATTTTCCTTCCCGCTTTGATTATGTGGCCCTCGGGCATATCCATCGTCCGCAGATCGTGAATGGACAAAAGCACATCCGCTATTCCGGGTCTCCCGTGCCCCTGAGTTTCAGTGAACGGGACGATAAGAAGATCGTGATCGAGCTTGAGACTGATGGGAAGGAGATCAGACAAACTGACCACCAGGTCCCTGTCTTTCGAAAGCTTGTGCGTTTTAAAGGAACACTGGCAGAAGTAATGAAAGGGGTCGAAGCATACCAGAAGACGGGGCCGGCAAAGGCCTTCGGGGAACTGCATATTGAATCTGAAGGTATGGATCCTTCGATCTATGCTGATGCTGCAAGGTTCGTGGCGGATTGGCAGAGCGAATACATCGATATAGTGAACTACGGCATTACCATTAGGAACGATGTGCCGAGGATGGGCGAAATGAGTAATGGGTTGGACCTGCGCGAGATCAAACCGCTAGACGTGCTGGACCGCATGATGGAATCCGGTGGTGTGAGCCCTGAAGAACAGGCACTGATGCGCAACGCATTTTTTGAATTACTGGGTATGGACGATGAAAATGAAGAGGAATGAGGATTTTAAAGATCAGACTGAAAAATATCAATTCCCTGCGCGGGGAACATGAGATCGATTTCTCTGCAAGCCCGCTCAGGGAGTCCGGGCTGTTCGGCATTGTTGGCGCAACGGGCTCAGGAAAATCTACGCTGCTGGACAGCATCACGCTGGCTTTGTTCGGCAGGGTCCCCAGGATAGGGCCGGTGACGAAGGGTGGACTCGACAAAGGTGGGATTATCCTTACCAAACACGAGAAGGATTCTTATGCGGAGGTGGCCTATGAATGTAAGCAAGGTGTTTTTACCGCGCGCTGGTCGGTCAGCAAAACAAAGAACGGAACATTCAGGGATGTGGAAATGAAAGTATTCAACGAGGTGAGAGATCAGTTGTCAGACGGCCTCAAGGATGCTCCTGCAGTGAATGCTGCGAACATAGGTTTGGACTATGACCAGTTCGTGAAATCGATCCTGCTCTGCCAGGGTGAGTTCGCGAAGTTCCTGCAGTCCGGGAAAAATGAACGCGCACTGCTTCTGGAGAAGATCACGGCTACCCATGAATTCAGGCGCATTGGCAAAAAAGCATTCAAGGAGTTCAACAAACGGAAAGGAGTTTTGGATACCAAGATACAGGTCATCGGAGATCTGGGTCGTAATCTCCTTACGGATGAACTGCGAGCTGAACTGGAGAAAGAGATAGAAACACTGGCGGGAAAGACCGGTGCCGCTGAGACGAAGCTGGATGAGTCCAAAGATAAGCTGGGATTGAAGACAAGGTTGAAGCAGCTAAAGGAGAAGCTCGATGAGCAAAAGAAACGAAAGGAGCATGCGGAGCAGGCGCTGAGAGAATTTGAAGCGAAGTACGGGGCAGTTTTGCAACATTACGATAAACTATTCATCCATAAGCACCAGCTTGCCGAACACACGCGGTTGGCGGCTGCGGTGGAGGATGCGAAGTATAAGATCGGTATATATGAGCAACGGATCAAAGGGCACGATGAGGAGATCGGACAGATGCTCGTGGAATTGCGTCAATGGGTAGGCGAAGAAGTATCAGACCATGATTATGTGCAACACCTGCGCGCATATCGGGACAAGGTGCGTGACTTGCAGTCGAAATGCAATGAGAACAGGAACGCATTAACGGTATGCCTTGGCAGGCTGGGTCCGTTGCTGAATATGGACGCGTTTCAGTATGAGAGATCTGTATTCCGCGAGGATTCCGGCAACGGACTGTTGCTGGCCAGGCTTCGTAGCAGAAAAGACAATGAAGCCGGCAAGTACCGAAAGTTGATCGACACTCATAGTTTTGAAGAAGGCAAGCTGCAGGAACTTCGGTTGTTCGTTGCCGATAAAATAACGGAACTTGGCCAGTTGAAATTGGAAGTGAGGGGTTACATGCTCCAGTCTTCACAGATCAGGTTGGCTGCTGAGCGCATCGCGGGGTTTGAAAGCAAGCTGAAAGAGTTTGATATAGCCTCGCTCAGGAACGAGCTCGATGTGACCAACCTGGCCTACGCGAAAGCCAAAGAGGACCGGGATAGGCTATTGGATGCGGAAAAGCTGGAGGATCTTCGCAAGAGTCTTAAGGAAGGCGAGCCTTGCCCCCTCTGTGGGTCTGAGCACCATCCCTATCTCCATGGTTTTGCGGAAGATGTGCTGAAGGCAGGCGATGACCTGGCGAAGTGGAAACAGGAGTACGACCGATGCAAGCATGCGTATGATAACGGCGTATTGCAGGTGGGGCAGATCAATAACAATCTGCACAATGAGAGGCAGTCGTTGGCGGAAATGGAGAAAGAGAATGAACGCATCAAAGCGCTTGTAGGAGAACTGAAACAGAAACTGGGGATCGACAAGGTGCAGAGTGAAGATAAAGTGCAGGAGTTGATCGATAGCCAAAGAAACAGGCTGACGGCACTGGATGAATGCATCCGGTATAAACAATGGGAACCGCAGTCGGTGCAGCTGGAGCAGGCTGTGGATGAATATGATGCTCTTTTTGCTGGGCTGTCGGAATGGAAGGGGGTATTGGCCAGGATCTATGGAGGAAAAGATATTGACGCAGATTGCCAGGCACGTGAGGCGGCATTGCAGCAAAGACAGGGAGCGAAACAAGAAGATGCCGTGAAGCTCAAGACGGCAGAGGATCAGCGGGAAACTGATGCAAAACAGTTGGCTTTGCTGAAAGAGTATTTGGAGGGGTATCTGTATTCCCTGGGATATCCAGGAATTGAAGAAGCAAGGGGAGTACTGATCACAGAGGCAGAGCAGAAATCACTGCTGGAACAGAGAGGAAAGATCACGCAGGTGATTCTTGGGAGTGAGGAGCAGCTTGGACTCCTGAGGGGCCAGTGGGAGGAAGCCGCCCAGGGTGATGATGCATCTAAAACACTAGATCAACAGCAGTTGTTGGTAATGGAAGCAGACGCGGAACTTAAAGAACTGCGTGAGCTGTCGAAAGAGAAATTCGGCAGCCTTCAGACAGATCATAAACTGCGCGAACAACTGGGGGGGCATATCGCTGAAAAGAATAAGTTGCAGGACGCGTTGAAGCCCTGGGAAATGCTCAACAAGCTGATCGGCGATGCCACAGGCAACCGGTTCAACAACAGGGCGCAGGAACTGACACTTCAGCACCTGCTGATCCTGGCCAACAGACGGATGGACAAGCTGCACAGCAGGTACACATTGCTGATGCCCGAGAAGCTGGAAGACGACGACCTGCGCGTGGAAGACGGATACATGGGCAATGAAATCCGTACGGTGAGGTCCCTTTCCGGGGGTGAGACCTTCGTGCTCAGCCTCGCACTGGCCCTGGGGCTCTCGGACCTGGCATCCCGGGATATCAGGATTGACAGTTTGTTCATTGATGAGGGATTCGGGTCTCTCGATCCGGACGCGCTGGAGGAAGCTATGGCTACGCTGGAGCAACTGCAGACGGAATCCAATAAGACCGTGGGCATCATATCGCATGTTGAATCCCTGAAGGAAAGGATCTTTACGCAGATCAGGTTGACAAAAAGCAACAACGGATTCAGTACCTTGAGTATCTATCCGGAGACTGGATCTACAGATGAAGCGGAGTTATAATTTAGAAAGACTGAAAGGCGATACCGTTTGGGATATCCTCGTGATCGGGGGTGGGGCAACCGGGTTGGGCATTGCCGTTGATGCCGCATCGAGGGGATACGCGGTTGCCTTAGTAGAGAAAGATGATTTCGCGAAGGGTACTTCGAGCAGGTCAACCAAGCTCATTCATGGCGGCGTCAGGTACCTGGCCCAGGGCAATATCAAGTTGGTGCGTGAGGCATTGCGTGAACGGGGGATATTGTTGAAGAACGCTCCGCATCTCACCCGCAGGCAGGCTTTTATAGTTCCGGCCTTCTCGCTATGGGAAAAATTTTATTACGGTATTGGACTTGGCTTATATGATCTCCTCGCGGGCAAGCTTCAGCTCGGGAGTGTTAAAATGCTGGGGAAGACGCAGGTGCTTGATCAGATGCCCATGATCCGGTCAAAAGATTTGAAAGGTGGTATCGAGTATGTAGACGGACAGTTTGACGATGCCAGGCTGGCCATCAGCCTGGCTATGACCGCTGACGAGCAGGGGGCTTGCCTGGTGAACTATGCGGAGGTGGAGGGATTGATCAGGGATAACAAAAAGATCGCAGGGGCTGTTGTTTTCGATCATCTTTCCCGGGTAAGTTTTGAGGTAAGGGCTAAAGTGGTGATCAATGCCACAGGCGTGTTCGCTGACGACCTTATTGAAATGGATAACCAGGGGTCCATACCCATGGTATCCCCTTCTCAGGGCATTCATCTGGTGGTGGACCGGAAGTTTTTTCCCGGCGATGCAGCGCTGATGATCCCGAAAACAGATGACGAGCGTGTATTGTTTGCCGTTCCGTGGCACGATAAACTGGTGCTGGGTACAACAGATACACCCGTGGACGAAGTGAGTGAGGAGCCGGTAGCGCTTGAAGAGGAGATCAGGTTCATCATCAGCCATTTCAACAGGTATACTTCTTCGGTTATCCAGTGCAGTGATGTGCTGAGTGTGTTTGCGGGATTAAGGCCCCTTGTGAAAACTGTCGCTACCACTACAACGGCTTTGATATCCCGTGATCATACCATCCTGGTTTCAAATGCCGGACTCATCACCATTATCGGAGGGAAGTGGACCACCTACCGGAAGATGGCCATGGATGCCATCAGAAATGCCATCTTCGTGGGCAAATTGGAATCCAGGGCGTGCAGAACGGAAGACCTGAAGATTCATGGCTGGGTTGAGCAGGTTGATGTAAATGATCATCTTCATATGTATGGTTCCGATTCGAAGAACATCCGTGAACTCGCCCTCTCGTGCCCCGAATGGAGAAGCCGGGTACACCCCGCTCATCCTTTCCTGAAAGCGGAGGTTGTTTGGGCTGTGCGAAACGAAATGGCGATGACGGTGGAAGATGTATTGGCAAGGCGTATCAGGCTTTTATTCCTGGATGCAAGGGCTGCTGTGGAGGTGTCTAAACAGGTAGCGGAGTTGATGGCGACTGAGATGGGGAAGTCTGCCGGGTGGGTGGAGGAACAGGTGAATGCTTTTGGATGTGTGGCGGCCAATTATATCCTGTCGGGCGACTAATTCATCATTTCTGAGTATCTTGATCTAAACAGAATTTTTATGACTGCTTTCATGGGCGAAGTTGTTGGTACGGCATTGCTGATCACGCTTGGTAATGGCGTAGTGGCTAACGTAGTGTTGAATAAGACCCTGGGCAATAAAAGTGGGTGGATCGTGATCACATTTGGTTGGGCGATCGCTGTGTTTACAGGTGTGATCTTTGCCGGTCCTATAAGCGGGGCCCACCTTAATCCCGCCGTTACGGTGGCCCTTGCCATAGCGGGAGAATTCAGTTGGTCTGATGTGCCTTCTTATATTGCCGCACAAGTGCTTGGAGCTTGCCTCGGATCATTTTTCATGTGGTTGTCTTACAAAAAACATTTTGATGCAACAGCGTCTGACCATCTCGGGATCTTTTGTACAGGTCCTGTGATACCCCATCCTTTTTTTAATTTCCTCACTGAGGTGATTGCGACCTTCGTATTCATGATCGCCGTGTTTTCCATCGTGAAGCCGGCCTCGGGTATCGGTTCGCTGGATGCGTTACCAGTATCCCTGATCGTACTTGGGATCGGGCTTTGCCTGGGCGGGCCAACTGGTTACGCGATAAACCCTGCGAGGGATTTTGGTCCCAGGCTTATGCATGCCATACTTCCCATCAGGGGCAAAGGTTCCAGTAACTGGGGTTATGCCTGGGTGCCTGTCCTTGGTCCGTTAGTTGGGGCTTCGTTAGCGGCCCTGGTGGTAATGGCTTTTTAAAAGTTTTATTATGAGGATTATTCTGATAGTTTGTGTCCTGGTATGTTGGACATTGATTTCTGTTGGGCAGGAGAAGACGGGTGTGCAGAAAACGCCACCTAAAGCAACCGTTGCCAAACAAGCCCCGGATTCAATAGATCATCTGGTGACTGCAGTGATGAAGAAAGAGTCGGTACCCGGGCTAACCCTGATGGTGGTGAAGAATGGTAAGATGCTTAAAGCCACGACATATGGCGTGGCAAACCTGGAGCATAAGATACCCACTAAGTTTTCAACGGTATATGAGCTTGCATCCATCTCAAAGACAATTACGGCGATGTCGATCATGCAACTTGTGGAGCAGGGCAAGGTATCTCTGGATTCTTCTATTTCAAAGTACATCTTCGGCGTTCCTTCAACCCACAGCCCAATTCTGGTCAGGCATCTGCTCAGCCATACTTCCGGCATTCCGCAGAGCCATTTTAATGTATCAAAGCTTTATTATCCCTCCATACTGCGGTATACCGTCAAGGAACAACTGGAAGATCTCTTCAGGCAGGAGTTGAAGTTTCCGGCCGGCGAAGGTTACCAGTACAGTAACGGTGGCTATTTCCTGTTGGGGCAGGTCATTGCAAATGCCAGTGGCCTCTCATACGAGAATTATATCCGCAAGAATATACTTGACCGGGCACTGATGTCGCATTCGGGATTTATCAATGCTGACTCCTTGGTTTTAAACAGGGCGCAAACCTACACAAAGAGAAATGGGAAACTTGTTCGCTTTACCCTGGAGCTAACCCAGTCAGTGGACGGGAATTCTTTCGGGGGCCTGGTATCTACGGTAGGGGACCTGTTGCAGTTGAATATGGCATTGCTTGATGGAAAGATCATCAGTATGAAGTCACTTGCACTGATGATGACACCTGAAGTATATAAAAATAAAAAATCATTTGATCCCGCCAACCCATCAGAGATAGGGTTGGGATGGTTTGTTACGGATGTCAACGGCAAAAAGTATATTGAGCACGCCGGCCATACAGGTGGAGTAGTACTGAATTGTCCGGTAGAGAAATTTTCCCTCGTGCTGTTGAGCAATCTGGCCATGGGGTATGAGATGATCGGTGACAAGGGGTATGATGTGAAAAAACTGGCCATGGAAATAGCCGCCCGCTTTGTCAAATAGGATTACTTGAGGGAAAGTATTCCGGTTTATACCAGTAAGCGCTGTTTTTGAAATCTGTTTTTTGTAAAAAAAGACCCCGGTACGGAGTCTTTTGGGGGGCGATTATCGTAGGTTAACAAGAGACGTGAATGACTAACGGAAGGATTAAATGATCTCCTCAAAAACATCGTGTACGCTGATCTTCAGAACACTCGTGATCAGATATATCTGATAGACGCTGGTATTGATTTTCCCGCGCTCGATCCTGCTGATCTGGGAGTAGTCCATGCCAGATTCCATGGCCAGATCCTCCATGGAAAGATTCTTTGTCAATCTCAGGCTCCTAATCCTTTTACCCACTAGTGTAGCAATTTCATCTTTTGTCCTCATAGGCGAAACAAAATTGTCTGATGAACCTTGAATTAACAATGGCAGATTTGCCATAGCAACAAAACTCCTGTGTTTAACGGGCCCAGCCATGTTGTATGCAACAGTGAGATTTGAGGAAAAAACGAAGTGTTGGTATTGATTTATTTAGTATAGATTTTTTCAACTACCAGGTTGACTACCTCCACAAGGATCAGGGCTATGATTACCCATGCCAGTGCTGTGCTTTTCCTGTGCTGCATGATATCGCGAAAAAGTTCGAGGTTTTCGGCAATGCGGTTTTTCAGGTTGAGGGTTTTTCCGATGAATCGTTTCAGGCTTCGCCCGGAGATATCGAGTTTGCCTTTTTGTTCGAGCACCAGGGTATGGGTGTGGGTTTCTTCCAGCAGCCTGGTGGTCTGTTTCGAGAAATAATCTAGCACAACCGATTGCGATACATGCAACATCATTAAAGAATGTAAATGAGCTTTTTGTCGGGCAGTGCATAAAAACCTCATGGTAAGCGGTATAAGGCGG
>Ga0315900_10001899_pt1 | contig 32914 bp, 26 predicted proteins | sample LakEriMetagenome_FD_203521 | JGI IMG/M metagenome (GOLD analysis project Ga0315900, IMG submission 203521) | Freshwater fungal communities from buoy surface, Lake Erie, Ohio, United States - Buoy 12 MA114 | ecosystem: Environmental > Aquatic > Freshwater > Lake > Lake biofilm | place: USA: Lake...
GTAGTAGTTGTAGCACTTGCGTTTACACTTGTTAAAGTACAATTTAAAACTGCAGAAGCAGCAGCATTTACAACAGGAGCAACCGTATTTTGAGACACAACCTGTGAGCCAGTTGTTCTGCAACCATTTGATGTATTAGTAACAGTATAGTTAAAAGTTCCAGGTTGATTGACTGTGATTGTGCTGATGTTAGCAGCAGAAGTAATACCAGTGCCACTCCAATTATAAGAAACGGGTGTGGTAGTAGTTGTAGCACTTGCATTTACACTTGTTAAAGTACAATTTAAGACTGCAGAAGCAGCGGCATTTACAACAGTAACAACCGTATTTTGACTGACAGAAACCGTTGTTATTGATGATGGACAGCCAGCCGCTGATGTTACTACTAAACTATAGTTTCCTGGCGCATTCACTGAAGGTGTTGCTGTTGTCGATCCAGAAGTTATCCCTGGTCCAGACCAACTATATGTTCCTCCTCCAGTTCCCGTTAAACTTATTGTCGTATTAGTACAAGTTAATGTATTTGAAACACTAGCATTAGCTGTAGGAATTGGATTTACGGTGATAGTCTTAATAGCCGAAGTAACACAATTATTAGTTCCAGTAACGGTTGCTGTATAGGTTATATTTCCTGTTGAAGAAGGGGTGGCGCTAACAATTGATCCAGTAGTGGCACTCAATCCTCCAGAACCTCCAGTTGTCCAAGTATAAGTATTAGCACCGCTTCCAGTAAAAGTTAAAGAACTTCCTAAACATAGGGTATTAGAAGAAGTAATGGATGGAACAGGCAGTGGTTTTACAAAAACCTGCGTTGTTGCTGTTTTAGCACAGCCTTGTCCGTCTGTAGCAGTAACTGTATAAATAGTTGTTGTTGTGGGCGAAGCTACAGGGTTTGCTATATTTGAAGCAGATAAAGAACCTGCTGGCGCCCAAGAATATGCTACTGTGTTAGATGTTGTATTAAACGTAATACTCCAACTATTTAATGTCCCCGTGCTTCCACCTGCGTCATCAGCAACGTTTAATGTCCAGTTTCCGTTGATGTTACAAGAATTTAATGTACTGAGATCCGTCTCTGCATTATAATAACCTGTGTTAAATGGCGCAGTAGCAGGGGTTATATTGGCCGTAATGGGAGTTGCAATAATTCCAGTAAAACAAGTGTTCGAGTAATTTGCTCCACTTCCACCATTGTCGCTAGTTAATATAACGGTATTTCCGCTTGGGCAGGTTAAAACAACGTCAAGGTTATCGTCTGTAGGATGTGTAATATTTAAACATACTTTAACCATTTGATTTCCACTAATGGTGGATGGCGTAATTCCAGATACTGCAATTGTTGAATTAATACCAGTGGCATTATTATTTGGAATAGCTGTTGAGGTATTATTGGTAAATGTTAGTTGAGGACTGTTTGGGGTTGCTGTAGATAATAGTTGTGCAGCAGATCCAGAACAAATCGTATCTAAAGGAGATACTACTAATGATGGATTTCCTAAATCAACAACACTATTAATACTAGCAGAGCATCCTAAAGCATCAGTTGTTAAAAGGGAGGTTGTATATGAACCTGCTGCTGTGTAAGTATGAGCTACTGAATATGTTGCTGCTGAAGAATTACCATCACCAAAATTCCAGTTATAAGTTGTGTTAGATGTCGCTGGACCGCCAGCAAGAGTTACAGATGTACAAGATTTTAATGATACAAAATCTGCTACAGGCCCAATATGTGCAGTTCCTCCAAAAGAAAAGTTAAAACCATTATTAGAAATAGAAAAGTTATCAATTAAAATGGCATATGTTCGCCCAGCTTGAACTGTTAAAGGTCCATATAATCCTGTTTGAAAGTTAACAAAAGAAAAAGGTTGACAACCAGCTGTTCCAGCATCGTTATCTACTGCTCCTGGTTGACTAGCGCAAATGGCAATATCTGTAGTAAATGTACTTAAACCTGTGGATCCTTCGATGTCAGTTGTTGGAGGCATAGTTCCCCACCAGTTACAAGCAATCGCATCTGGAGTTGCTGATAAAGTAGATGGACATCCCGCAGTTGTTATATCCCAAATAGCCCAATCATAATCATCAGTATTAACAACAGGATCAATTACAAATCCTAAAGTTCCAGAAGCACCAACTGTAAATTTGTACCAACGTGATTGTCTCTCACCACCTGATCCCCAGCAAGAGTTGGCAGGATTTACCTCTTGAATTCCAAAGCCTGCAGACGACGTTGATTGACCAAATGGTGCATTTGAACATAATTCAGCGGCAGTTGCACAATCCTGCCCAGGAAGTGGTATTGGCGTACTTGAAAGGCCACAAATTGTGAATGTTCCTGCTGCACCCGACGACGAAATAGTTAAGTAATAAGTTGCGCCAATAGTTAAATTTAAAAAGGTATGAGAAGAAGAAGAAGGCGCACAATATGAACCAACTGTAGTAAAAGTCGAAGAACAGTTTGGAGCTTCCCCTAAAATCATTTCTATATTACCGCCCATAGTTCCAGCAGTTACATTAAAAGTAACAGATGATGAATCGGCAACAAATGTGTACCAAACTTCTGGGTTGTCTCCAGATTGACATCCAACAATTCCAGTCCAACCATCAGTTGCGCCAATAGTAGTTTGGTTGACTAAACAAGTTCCGTTTAAAGGAAGAGTTGTTGCGCATGTGCAAAAATCATTGAGAGGATTTGAAACGGTTGTTAATTTGATACAAAAGGTTCCAATATCACCAGCAAATCCATCTAACATCACATAATAGGTTTGCCCAGGAGTTAAACATTCATAGTGAATTAAAGCCGAATTTGGTAATGCGCCACTTTGATCATCGCAAGCTAATTCCGTTAAAGCTCCGCAAGTTCCAGAGTATAAAGTTAGTTGAGTGTCAAAATTTGTGGCAGCGTCAGAAGTTGTAATATCTACAATTCCGCTAGCCGGAGCAGTAAATCTAAACCAAACTCCATTTTCAACAGTGAAGCAGCTTGCTGTACCATCACCAGTTGAAGTTGCTGTATTGTTATTTCCAGTTACGCAAACACCTGTCGTAGGAATAACAACGGCCGTGGCACACGAGTTATTCCCTAAGGATTGAGAAAAAATATTAAGTGCATTTAAACAAAATAATAAGATAAATATTCTATGTAATTTTAATTTCATAAGTATTGTTTTTTCGTCGTAAACATTTATTTTGTTTTTCTAAAAGAAGGATTTTTTTTAAACCATATTACTACAGATTCTTCATATTCTTTCACTGTCATTGAATATGAATTATACAAAGGGAAATCAGAAGGGATATTAGTTGTATTAAGCAGAGCTTTTGCCCTTAATTCAGGATTACTAGTTTCTTTTTTTACTGGTTGAGGAGCCGGATAGAAAGAAGTGGCAGTATTTGTTTTTACGCTTGTGGATTTCTGAGATTCGGCATATTTTCTTTTTTCCTCAATACCTTTATAGTAACTGTCGGGTAATTTTAAATTTGCGGGAATTTGTTGCTCACTATTTACTTGAGAATAGGATAAAGTTTTGTTAAGCATGATGCCTAAAAAAAGAACCAATGTTTTTAACGAAATTAGTTGTTTCATTTTGAGTGTTTTTTATTTATGATTACCTATTTGATATTAATTATCTGATAATCTTGCCTTAATAGTCGACAAAAGTACTGAATTAAGAGATTGCTTTTTCTTTTAAATCAGATTTATTTGTTAAATAGATCGCAAAAAAAAGCCTCCGGTTTCCGGAGGCTTTAAAAATTCTGTAGTCTAATTACTATCTAAATAAGCTCACAGTGCCATTCCTTTCAATTTCTTTATCGTCAAATCCGGTAGCTTTAACAAAATAGAAGTATGTTCCTTCTGGAGCTCCTTCACCGCTTGGAACTTTACCATCCCAAGAAGCTTTTGGTCCAGAGAATTCATAAAGTTTTTGGCCCCAACGGTTAAATATTTGTAATGAAATTTCCTTTACACCAGTAGATTTAATTGTAAAAATATCATTTGAACCATCATTATTTGGTGTAAATACGTTAGGTATCTCTAGAGTTAGTCCAGCATTTACAACAATAACAATTGTAGCAGTATCCGAACAAGGAGAAGCAGATGCAATTAAAGTTACTGTATATGATCCAGCTTGCGTGAAAATATTACTTGGATTAACAACTCCAGAAACATTCCCATCGCCAAAAGTCCAACTATAATTTGTTGCGCCAGTGCTAGCACTTCCGTCAAAATTAACTGTTAAAGGAGAAATTCCTTCAGTTGGATTGGCTGTTATTGAAGCTGTTACAGTGCTTTGAACAACATTAACCGTTGCGGTTGCTGTACAACCATTTGATGGGTTAGTTACAGTTAAGGTATAAATTCCTGACTCAGTTACTGTAGGATTCGGAATGTTTGTAGCGCTAGTAATACTTGAAGCAGATGGTCCTGACCAATCATAAGTCACTACATCTGTTGATGTGGTTGTTCCATTTAATTGTGTAGATAAACTGCCGCATGGAATAGATACATTTGAACCAGCGTCAACATTTTGAGGAGGCGTCGAACTTCCACTCACTGTGTATTGGGTTGACACAGAGCAACCATTTACCGCGTCCACTACTACTAAAGTGTAAATTCCTGCCGACGTCACATCTAACGTTGGTGTGGTTTGCGAACCAGGTAACCATGTCACTGTTGTATTTGTTGAGCTTGTTGTGCTGCTTAATGTTACTGTTGAGCTATTGCCTCCGCAACCAATAGTACTATTTGTAGAAATAGCAGTAATGTTAGCTATTGGAGGAACTGTATTTTGGTATACAGTAAAGGTGTTTGCTGAATTAGTAGAAGTTGTAACACATCCTGTTAAAGTATTGGTTACCGTTATTGTATATATACCCGCTGAAGTAAATGTAGCATCATTGATTGAACTTGATGTTACTCCACTTGGCAACCAAGTATAAGTTAAATTTCCTGTACCTGACGATGTAATTGTAGGAGTGATTGTAACTTGAGTATTTGTGCAGGTAATTGTTCCATCATTTGCTGCAGAAGATAATGCAATTACAGGAGAGTTATTGTCTAATACAACAGTTACTACATTTGAATTTATACTTGAGGCACATCCGCTTAAGGTGTTTGTTACGACGATACTATATGAACCTGCCGCATTAAATACAGGATTTGCTGTTGTTTCAGTTCCTGGAACAATACCAACTGTTGGAGTCCAATTATAGATTACTGGAGATGCTGTAGTGGTAACAGCAACGCTAGGAGTTGGGTTTGAACAAGTAATTGATAGTGAATTTGCTGCTAAAGTAACTACTGGAATTCCTGAATCAGCAATAACTTCAACTGTAGATTGTGATGAAGCGCTACTTGTACTACAGCCACTGATTGTATTTGTTATAACAACTGTATAAACACCACTAGTAGATACAAATATCGGTGAACCTGAAATTGTAGTTGAGCTAGGTGTTGTCCAAGTGTAAATAGTATTAGGGTCAGAACTACTAGTTGCTGACAAAGTTGCATTTGGCGAAGCGCATGTTGTAGTAACAGAAGATGCTGTTCCTAATGTAAAAGTTGGTGTGATGGTATTTGTTGGAACATTAACAGTAAAACTTCCTGAGCAACCATTAATGTTATTAGTTATTGTTACAATATAATTGCCACCTGCATCAACAGTCGCATTATCAGTCGTTCCATTAGTAATTGTTCCTGGGCCAGACCATGAGTAAGCATAATTAGTGCCAGTTGGACTTGCTGATAAGGTTACGCTAGATGTTAAACAAGTTAAAGAAGCTGATGGTAAGACACTAGCACTTACTGGGTTTAAATCATCAGGCACTACTACATTAAATATAGATTGACAATTTGATAAAGTATTAGTTATAACAACGCTGTATGTTCCTGCCAGAGAGGCTGAGGTTATTGCTGTAGAAGTAGTACCAGAAACTCCAGGCCCTGACCAAGAATAAGATACAGGATCTGGATTTGTTAAAGTTACACCAATAGCCACTAATGAATTAGTACATGTAATGGAGTTTGTTATAGCGTTAACAGTAGCTTGAGGAACATTAGTAGAAGAGCTAACGGAGACAATTGAAGAATTGGTGCAGGTTGAAATTGCATCAGTTGCAATTAAAGTGTACGTGCCTGGAGCACACGCCGTAGTAGTGAAATTTGTTACAACACCACAAACACCGCCCAGCCATGTAGCATTTGATCCAATACTTCCCGAACCTGCTAGTGTTACAGATGGTACGCCACAAACTAATGTTTGCGTTAATCCCGCACTCACAGATGGTACAGTAGTATTTTGAATGACAGCTTGAGAACCTGTTACAGAACATCCATTAGTTGCAGTTACCGTATAGTTGTATGAACCTGGTTGATTTACAGCAATTGTTCCAGTTCCAGCACCTGAAGTAATTCCAGTTCCAGTCCAGTTATATGTTACAGGCGTTGTAGTTGTTGTTGCGCTTGCATTTACCGAACTTACTGTACAGTTTAAAGAACCACTAACTGCTGCCGATACAGAAGGTGCAACCGTATTTTGAATGACAGCTTGAGAACCTGTTACAGAGCATCCATTAATTGCTGTTACAGTATAGTTGTATGAGCCTGGTTGATTTACTGAAATAGTTCCTGTTCCTGTTCCAGATATGATTCCCGGTCCAGACCAGTTATATGTAACAGGCGATGTAGTTGTTGTTACGCTTGCATTTACCGAATTTATTAAACAGTTCAAAGACCCACTGATAGCTGCTGACACAGAAGGCGTAACGGTGTTTTGAATAACCGTTTGAGAACCAGTTACAGAACATCCATTAGAAGCTGTTACTGTATAGTTGTATGTTCCAGGTTGATTTACCGCAACAGTACCAGTACCAGCGCCTGAAGTAATTCCAGTTCCAGACCAGTTATAGGTAACTGGTGTAGTAGTGGTGGTTGCGCTTGCATTTACTGAATTTATTGAACAATTTAAAGATCCACTAACGGCCGCCGCTACAGATGGCGCAACAGTATTTTGAATGACTGCTTGAGAACCCGTTACAGAACATCCATTAGTTGCCGTTACCGTATAGTTATATGAACCTGGTTGATTAACCGAAATAGTTCCTGTTCCATTTCCAGATGTGATACCTGGTCCAGACCAGTTGTATGTAACAGGCGATGTAGTTGTTGTTGCACTTGCGTTTACGGAACTTACAGTACAATTTAAGATAGAATTTACAGAGGCATTAACGAATGGAGATAAAATATTTTGAGTAATAACTTGAGATCCAATTGTATTACAACCATTTGATGAAACTGTATAGTTATATGTTCCTGGCAGATTTACAGAAATTGTTCCTGTTCCTGTGCCTGAAATGATTCCAGGTCCAGACCAGTTATAGTTCACTGGTGTGGTAGTGGTAGTTGCGCTTGCATTTACGGATGTAACGAGACAATTTAACACTCCGCTTGACGCAGGTGTTACTGAAGGAGTTGCTGTATTTTGAGTTACAGCAACAGTTGCAGAGTTTGTACAAGTTCCGTTAGCTACTAATAAAGTATATGTACCAGCTAAACTAACTGTTGGAGTTGCACTGTTTGCTCCAGCAGAAATGCCGCCAGCAGGCCCAGTCCAGCTATAAGTGCCGCCACCCGAACCTGATAACAATGTATTTGTGCTTAAACACGTTAACGAAGCAGGAGAACCCGCATTTGCAGTTGGATTAGCGTTGACAACAATGTTATTTGTTTGACTTGCTCTACAAGTTGGACTAACACCAACTGTGTATGTTATAGGAAAAGTACCAACTCCAGCTGTAGCAGGGCAGAAAGAATTACCAGATACGCCTGTTCCAGAGTATGAACCAGTTCCTACGGTATAAGAATTAGTTGGTGTGAAAGATGCGCATGCGGCACCTGCACAGAATGGTCCAGGTGCTGTAAATGCAGCATTATAAGGGTTTGTAACCGTAATAGTTATAGATGTTGTATAAGGAGTACATCCTGGTTGTTGAGAATCAAATGTATATGTAATTGTATGAGTTCCAATACTAGCAGCCGCAGGATTAAATTGTGCAGCTCCCCAATCAGTTACGTTCGTTAAGCAAGCTCCACATGTTGAGCCCCATGTTGTAATACCTCTGACCGTTCCTGGTGGTATAGTAATTGTTTGGCAACCACCGTCATCGACCCAAGTAAATGGGGCGCCAGGCATGTTTGCCCCACCTGATAAATCTTTTACATTGGTGTTTGTAATATTTGGTTGCGCAGTGTTATTTTCACAAAAACTAAACTGATTTGTAGCACTAGGACTCATGTACGAGAATTGCAATTGCTCAGAATAACTTGCAGTTAAATTTTGGCATGAGGCAGATGGTCCAAAACAACCGACCAATGCACTATTCTCGTACCAGGAGACGGAGTTACTGGTATTTGCATTATTTAAAAAGGAAACCATAACCCCAGGAGTAATTGGATTACCAAAGGGAGTAATGTTTGTTGCGTACATGTTTTGAATGCCGCTGTTACAAGCCACAGAAGCAGGCATCGGTGTGGCAGGTACTCCATTTAAAGGGTTATTGGACGGAAATGACACAATGCCAGGACCCGATAGAACACTTGCGCAAGTAATAGAACAATCTGTTGGAGGACTACTTCCTTGTAATCCAAATGAAATACAGCCAGCTGCGTTAGAATAGTTTGTAATTAATACAATATAATATTGTCCTGCTGGAGCTCCAATAACATCAATAACTTCTGTTGCTGAAGCTGAATAACTGCAATCCACAGTGTTTCCAGCAGTTAAATTATTACAAGCAGTTGTAGGGTTTGTAAATGGTCCCCAGCAAATAAAATCGACATCTAAATTTGTACCTCCGCAAGTTGTACCTTGACCTAAATCAAAAATATAATTTCCTGCAGTTGTGGTTTTAAAGTAAAACCAAGCTGGGTTAGGATGAGTTGTTAAACAACCATAATTTGGTCCAGACTCCGAGGAGTTGTTGGTATTGTTTGGAAAAGTTACAGAAGCTCCACCTGGAGCATCACAATAGGGAGTTGCTGTATTACAGTTTAACCCTTGAGAAAATGATGCGGAAACAATAAACAATAGCAAGAAAGTTAGAACTGTTTTTAATTGCTTCATAATTGAAAAATTAGTAGTTGTATAAATCATGTTTATTTGAAAAAATATTAATGGACTCTTTTAATTGGCTAATGCTTTGTCTATTGACTGAGTTTCGCTATTATATTTAATAAATTCAAAGTTATTTCTTTTAAATAAGTTCAAGTACCATTTAATATCTTTAGGCTCTTTGACGCTAAAATTGAAATAATATACACTATTCTTAACTCCAACAAATGTAAATTCCATTACATTCGAGTCTGAATTCCTGAATGATGTAGCAAATGATTCAGCTTCTGAAACACTGTTAAATGGAAAAGCCGAACAATAAAAGCTAGTTCTAGTTTTTACAATATTTTCAGCTACATCAGGTTCGTTGAAACAGATTGTAGACTTCGTGTTTTCAGTGGATGACTCTGTTGATTGAGCTTTAGCGGGTGCTGTAGCTTTTGATGAAATTCCAATAGATTTCTTTAAATCGTTTTGAGCGCTAATTGAAAGTGAAATGAAAAACAAAAAGGATAGGAATACAGTTATTTTCATATTATGTTAATTTTAAATTAAAAGTATAACAAATTTCGGGCTAAAGTTCAGTTTATTTATTAAAAATACCACTTCATTGAGTGAAAATGCCATTTCATCGATTGATATGCTCTTTTCTCTGTGTAAATAATTGATTTTTAACAAATAAGAGGTGTTTTCTAAAATGGATAATACTTAGGGATTAAATCACTTTTATTAATGGTTTTCAGGTAATTAGAAAAATATAGTTTTAAACTTTCGCTATTTGGTTTTATACGATATGATTTATCAAAATAGGTTAAGGCACTATCTGTTTGGTTAAGTTTTTCAAAACAAATTGCTAAGTTTAGTGTTGTCTCAAATTTTGAAGGATAGTTTTTATAAGATTTTTTGAACCAAAAAATAGCTTTTTCGGGGTTTTTGTCAAAAGTCATTTCAATAAATCCTAAAGAGTTGCAAGTATTGTAATACGAAGAATCGATATGGTAAGCCTTTAGGAGATGATTTTTAGCTAAAGTAATGTTTTGTATAAATTTAGCTGGAGGTAGACGACCTTTTTTTACTTCACTTATCAGTTCATTCGCATAAAGAACATTTAATTTCATTGAATTAGGATGTTTTTTTACATCATTTGAAACTAGCGTTAGTATATCTTTCCATTCTTTGTTACGAATTAAAATTATTGGTAGTTCAAAGCATAATATAGTAAAAAGTATAAAAAAAGGTAAAGTAATTTTTTGCTTACCAAAAACAAAGAATTTTTTTTGCGTAAGGAAAATAATGTACGTTAATATAATTGCAAATCCAGTAGATGCGAAAAACACAAATCTGTCAGCTACAATACCAGGTGCAGGAATTATAAAGTTTAAATACATAGATATTGAACAACCAAAAAATAAAGTGCCAATAAATAATGGATGTTTGATGTTTTTAAAGTTTTTTACCAAAAGAACTAATAAAGCTAATATTGCTATTAAACCAATAAATGTTTCAGTCGTAAAATAATTGTCTACAGAAATAGTGTTATATCCATAATAGCAGGATAGTGTAAAAGGAAAGACAAGTAGTTTAATGTAAAATCCTAAAGAATTTAATAGTGCGGCAAACTTTAAATATGATGGATTATAAAAGTTTAAAGGGTTTTCATAGTAAAAATAATCAGACCTCATCGTACTTTGTTCAACTAATGTGTCTTCTAATAAACCTCTGCCAAAATAAATAATTAAAATAATAATTATTGTAATTAAAATATTTTTTACTGAGTAGTCTGTTTTCTTAAAGAGAAAAATCGGAAATAATGCCAACAAAGGGAATGCATCAAATTTTGATAAAAAAGCTGTAATCATCAATACTATACCGAGGCAAATAAAATACAGTTTTTTTGTTTTTAAGAAGTTGTTGAATTGTAAAAAACTGAGCATAGAAAAAATGTAACACAAAAGTATATCTCTGTTTTTTAAACTAGCTACTACCTCTGTGTGAGCTGGCATAAAAGCAAATACCAAAACTGTAAAAAACACGAAATCCTTTTTTTCTTCTCCAAAAATGACTGTTAATATTTTGTATAATAGAATTAACGATAAAGCATATAGTAGGATGTTGATGATATGGCTAGTTTGAGTTTTTACACCAAAAAAACCATGTTCAAGAGCAAAGCTAAGTTTTACGATTGGACGATATTCAAAACCTTTTCCGTCTTCGTTTAAAGAGTAGGGCGTTGTAAATATTTTTTTTATGGATGAAAATCCCTTTGTTGTAAAACTACGATTTGTAACAAAATCATCATCTATTGAATAAGAATTTTGAATGGTGTTTCCATAAAGAATAAAGGCAATTAAAATAAAGAAAAGGTATTTATACTTTATTAATAAATTCATATGCTTTATTATTTCTGAGAAACAGATAATGAATCATTTAATTCAGTTCGTTTTTGTGAGATAAACTTTTCTAAATCAGGATTAGGATTAAATTGGTAAGCCTCTTCGTATTTTTCAATAGCTTTTTTTAGATCTTTTTTCATCAAATAACAGTTAGCTTCTTGAGCTGTTAACTCATAATTATTATCAATGTTAAATCTTGCGATATCAATTATTTCTAGGCATTTATCATAGTTCTTTTCTTCAAAAAACATGGTAATTAATGCTATGTAAGCGGAGTATTGTTTAGGGTCTATTTCATACGATTTTTTGTAGCACCATTGGGCCTTAGCAATATCTTTTTCTTGCTTGTAGCAATTACCTAAATTTTCGTGAGCTTGAGAGTATAATGGTCTGTGTCTAATAGCTAATGTGAATAGTTTTTTAGCTCTATTGTAATCTTTTAAATAGGAATAGTAAACAACTCCCGCATTGTTGTATGCCGAAAAAAAACTTGAGTCGTTAGTCACAGCCTGGCTATAGTGTTTGATACATTTTTGAATAACTGTTTGAGGGTTGGATTTTAAATTTGGAGTTCTTAATTGTTCAAAATATTCATTGGCAATTAAGCTATTTGCTTTGGCAGATTTCTCTAAATGAATAATATCGTTTTCAAATAGAGTTAATTTATCATGCCAAGCAGCGTTTCTGTTCCAGGTGTAAATCATCGAGATAAAAATAATTGCTAAACCATAGATTTTGGGCTTATTTGTTAGTTCCGAAAATTGAGTAATGTCTGTATTTTTTATCAAGGGAATGATAATTGAAATAATCATGACAGAAAATCCTATGGAAGAAATATATGCTAACCTTTCACCGTAAACTCCTGCTACCGGTACCATGAAATTTAGAAAAGGAAAAATAGAGCCTAAAAACAATAGTAATCCAAATAGAAAAAGTTTGTTTTTGGTTTTGAAATAATAAAAGCCTGCTAATCCGAGAAAAAATATTGCCAGAATAGCATAAACATCAAACATGGAATAGACATCTAAAAAATTTCCTCCATAATAAAATCTAAGGGGATAGGGAAATATAAACAGTTTTAAATAGAAACCTAATGTTTTTAATCCAGCTATAATCTTAGCTACAAATGATATTTTTATACTATATAAAGGATTTTCGAATGCATAAAATTTACGAATTGATTTTTCAGTAATTATTTGTCCTTTTAAAAGTGTAAATGAAAAATAAGAAATTGAAAGAAACAATCCAGTTGAAATAAGAGCTTTAATGTTTGTTTTTCTGAAAAAGATTAAACCTAGAGGAATAATGGCTATAAACACGATCGCAGATCTCTTAGATAAAATCCCTAGTAATAAAAATAAAAATATAAAAAAAAGATCTTTTAAGTTTGTTTTTTTGTAAAATTTTAAACTATACCAAAAGCCTATTAGTGGGAATAGCATGGCTAATAATTCATCACGACACTTTAGGTTATTAACCGCCTCAGTATGAAGTGGATGTATTAAAAAAAGAAGACAGGTCAAAAAAGTGATTTCAAGCTTACGATCAATCGATTCAAAAAGAGATATTAAAACGCAAAATAAAATTGATACAGTAAAAAAATAAAGTAGAATGTTAACCAAATGGCTAATAAATGGATTTTGTCCAAAAATGCCATATTCAATGGCAAATGAAGAAGTTGTAACTGGTCTATATTCAAAAGTAGATTCTCCATCATGAGCATATCTACTTTTCCAAATTTTAGGAATGCCCATAAATCCTTTTGCAACTAGCCCATGATTAGGAGAGTATTGTTGGCCTTTAATTGGAAAGTTTGTAACAGTAATATAGTCATCGTCTAAGGCATATTTATTTTTTAAAGAATTCCCATAAAATAAAAAACTAAGAACCAAGAAACAGTAAAACAATTTTTTATGTTCTTTGAAAAGATCAATCATACCAAAATAAAAATTTTATAAGTTTTTTTATATTTAAAAGTACTAAATTAAATGCATAAAAAAAGCGCTATTAAAGCGCTTTTTTTAGATATCTTAAATTTAATTAATTATTTTTTGTTTCTTTTCTCAGCAACAATTTCATCAGGTGTTTGCTTTTTGCCATTTACTTCAAAATAAGCAACTCCTAATTTTTGAGCCAAGCCAACATAATACATTTTATCGTGAGTCTCTTTCATAACTAATTTTAAATCACAGTTACCGTTAGCATCAACATTAGATACGTCTGCAGAAACAACCTCAGGATTAGATCTCATTTTAGTAAAAAACTTATTTGCTTGGTCTTTGCTTGTAAAACCCGTAAAGCTTGTATTAAAAGTTGTATGAGATTTAAAAAAACCTTTTTGGATATTGTCTTTTACTTTCCAAGTAAGATTTGATTGAGCATATGCTTTTGCAGAAAGCATTAATATTGCTAAACATGTAATTGAAAAAATCTTTTTCATAGATATAATATTTTTAAATTTACGCTAATATATAAATGTTTCGAATAATAACAAAAAAAATAAGAGTCTAATTATTAAACGATGTATTTGATTGAGTAAAAAATCAAGATATAATTAGACTTAAAAAATTGTAGAAAATAGACTGAAATTAATATTCATTGATTAAATTTACAAAACTTGTATGTCAGTTTGCATTAAACATATCTCTATTTACTTACCAGAAACCAAACTGTCTAATGCTGATTTGGCGAGGCATTTTGATGTTTCTGAAGAACAAGTATTTAAGAATACTCATATTGATAATCGATATGTTTCTAAATCAGATGAATTTTCATCTGATATGGCGATAAAAGCTGGCGATATTTTATTTCAAGAATCAGGGATTGAAAAAAATGAAATTGATTTTTTAATTTTTTGTAGTGAGGGTTTTGATTACATAGCGCCCGCAAGCTCTTGTATTATCCAGCACAAATTAGGGTTATCAACCAAAATTGGTTGTTTTGATTTGCCTTATGGATGTTCTGGTTATGTATATGGATTGGGCATCGCTTATGGTTTGTTAAAGGCTGGGATTGCTAAAAAAATTTTATTTCTGACAGCCGATATTCCCACAAAAGTTATTGCGGATCACGATTTAGAGCTAAGGTCTATATTCAGCGATATAGCAACAGCTTCCTTAATTACTTTAGATGTAGAAAAAAACGATACTTATTTTGTGTATGGTACTGACGGCAATGGTGCGCTAGACTTATATGTGGAAGGCAGTGCTTTTCGTCCTCCAGTTAAAGCTGATTTTAAAGCGCCAGAAAATTTAGTATGTGGCCAAATGATGATGAATGGAACAAATATTTTTTTATTTGCCGTTAAAAAAGTGCCACAACTAGTGCATGAGATCTTAGAAAAGAATAAATTAACAGTAGAAGATATTGATTTATTTGTGTTCCATCAGGCTAGTTATTTTATGCTTGAGGTTATTAGAAAAAAATTGAAGCTAAGCCCAGAAAAAGTATTTTTAAATATTCAAGATTTCGGCAACTCTGTTTCCTCAACAATTCCGGTAGCGTTAGCCGATGCCCAGAAACAAGGTAAATTGAAAAAAGGAATGAAGGTTCTACTTGCTGGATTCGGAATTGGAAATAGTTGGGGGGCAACTATCATTACTTATTAAAAAAACATATATTTATAAAAAAAGATTATGGTATCTATTGAAGAATTTGCATCACAGCTAGCAGCAGAATTTGAGGATATTGATCCAGCGACAATAACGCCAGATATTAAATATCGCGACATTAAGAGTTGGAGTTCTATGTATGCTCTAATTATTATTGCGTTTGTCGACGCAAACTTTGATGTGCAATTAAATGCCGAGAATTTAAAAAATACTCAAACAGTAAGAGATTTGTATAATGTTGTGTGTGAAAAAATGAAATAATGAGTTTTGTAACTGTAAATAACGTTAGTGTAAAAGGAATTGCGGCATGTGTACCATCAGATGTGTACAACAATATGACATATGATCACATTACAGAACAAGAACGAGAGTTATTTATTAAAACGACAGGGATAAAAGAACGCCGTATTGCAAATCAAACTACATCCACTAGTGATATGTGTTTTGAACCAGCTAAGCAGTTAATTGAAAAATTAAATTGGGATAAAAATGACATTGATGTAGTGATTATGGTAACACAATCGCCAGATTATTTTATTCCGGGTTCAGCGGTTATTTTACAAGATAAGTTAGGATTAAAAAAGTCATGCTTAGCTTTTGATATTAATTTAGGTTGCTCGGGTTATGTTTATGGTTTGTATGTATTGGGTAATTTGCTGAGTTCAGGGCAATTAAAAAAAGGCTTATTAGTTGTTGGCGACAAATCAACCATATCAACATCATATACCGATAAAAGTTCGTATCCTTTATTTGGGGATGCAGGTTCGGCTACTGCATTAGAGTTTAATCAACAAGCTACAATTATGAATTTTAACTTGTCATCTGATGGTTCGGGTAAAGATGCTATTATCATTGAGCACGGCGGTTCTAGGCATGGTATACAGGATGATACTTTTACTTTAGTAGATATTGAGCCAGGTGTTCAAAGAGCAAAACGTCATTTAAAACTAGAAGGCATTGAAATATTTAATTTTGCTTTACGCGAGGTACCTGCTAACGTAAATGAATTATACTCTTTGTCAAAAAAAAATATTGCTGATACTAATTATTTTGTTTTTCATCAGGCTAATAAATTGATTAACGAATCAGTTAGAAAAAAACTGAAGATTACAGATACGATAAAAGTACCGTATTCCATTAGTCATTTTGGAAATACTAGTTCCGCCTCAATACCTTTAACCATGATTACAGAGTTAAGTCAACAATTATCTGAAAGCACACAGACCTTATGTTTGTGTGGTTTTGGTGTTGGTTATTCATGGGGAAGTGTTATTATCGATTTTGATAAAATTGTTTGTTTACCGCTTATAGAGATTTGAAAATGTTATCATTAAACGATAAAAATATTTTAATTACTGGTGCTTCGTCAGGTATTGGCAAAGCTAGTGCTGAATTATTTAGTAATTTAGGGGCTAATGTAATTGTAACAGCTCGTAACAAACAAAATTTAAACGAAACGTTTTTAGCTCTAAACACAAAAACTACTCATCAAAAAATTGTTGCTGATTTAACGAGATTGGATGATATTAAAAAACTTGTAAAATCAATAGAGTCAACTATTGATGGTATAGTGCATTGTTGCGGAAAGGTGCTGCCTGTTCCTGTAAAATTTATTAAAGAGTCTCAATTGCAGGATGTATTTAGTGTTAATTATTTTTCCGCTGTGAATTTAATTTCAGAATTATTATCACAAAAAAAAATGAATAACGGTAGTTCTATTGCTTTCATATCTTCTGTTTCAACATTACATGCCTATTTTGGAGGCGCACCTTACATTAGTTCTAAAGCGGCACTCGAAGGATATTCAAAAACATTGGCTTTAGAGCTAGCTCCTAAAAAAATTAGAGTTAATGTATTGCAGCCCGCATTAGTTCGTACTGCCATTTTTGAGAATACAATTAATGCCGCTATAGATGAAGAAAAAATGTGTGAATTGGTTAACAGCTATCCTTTGGGAATTGGTGAGCCTATTGATATAGCCAACGCATTAGCATTCTTTATGTCGGATAATAGTAAATGGATTACTGGAAGCAGTTTAAAAATGGATGGAGGATTAACGCTAGGATTTAAATAGTTTATGCAAATATTTGAAAAAGAAATATCAGTAGTTATTCCTGTCTATAATTCATTAAATTGTATTGCAGAGGTTGTTACTCAGGTTACAGATACCTTAATTGAAATGTCTGTAAAATTTGAAATCATTATAGTAGATGATGGCAGTTCGGATGGAAGTTGGGCGGCGATTAAAGATCTTAGCGTAAATAATGTATTTGTAAAAGGATTTTCTTTAGCTAAAAATTTTGGGCAACATAAAGCCACATTATGCGGTTTGTCAAATGCCTCTGGTAGATATGTTGTAACAATTGATGATGATCTTGAGCATAAACCATTGGACATTAAGGAATTGTATCATAAGATAAAAGATAGTGAATATGATTTAGTTTACGGCGTTTCTAAAAATAAAAGGAAATCATTTTTCAGAAGAACAATGACTGCTTTTTATAAATTTATTTCTAAAGTAGAAAATCCTACCGCGGGATTAGGTTCTAGTTTCAGAATATTAAAAAATGATTTAGTTCAAAAAATTGTTACCCATAATAATCATTTATTTTTTGTAGATGAATTGGTAATATGGTATACATCTAATATCAGTTTTTGTCAATTAGATTTTCAGCAATCCAAAAAGCAAAGTTCAGGGTATGGATTTATTTCTTTATTACGCTTATCTTCTAATGTGTTAATGATAAGTTCTACATTGCCATTAAAAATAGTTAAGTCACTAGGCTTATCTATGTCTTTCATTAGCTTTTTAGTGGGAACATTTTATTTTTTAAAGAAAATTTTATTTAAAAGTCCGGCTGGTTATACATCCATTATCGTGTCTGTATTATTTAGTGCTGGTATGATTATGTTTTGTATTGGCATTATAGGAGAGTATTTAGGTAATGTGTTAATGATGCAAAATCAAAGACCTGCTTTTTACATTAAAGATAAAACATGATTGTAGAGCAGTATGGTTTAAAATACTCGCGTGTTACTCAAAATGATTTAGAGTTACTTCGCTATTGGCGAAATCAATCTTTTATTAGAGATACCATGCAATTTAAGGAGTATATAACTCCTCAAATGCAAAAACAATGGTTTAATAGTATTAATAATAAACATAATTATTATTTTATAATTGAAGACAAAGGAAAGAAGATAGGTTTAATTAATTGTAAAGATGCCGAGCCTAATACTAAATTGGCTGAAGGTGGAATTTTTATTTGGAAAAAGAATTATTGGGGCACTTCTATTCCTGCCTTGGCTTCTTTAACCATGCTGCAAGCCGTTTTCGAAATTTTTAAATCTGGTGATGAGTCCATTGCTACGGTTGCATGTAATAATAAAGTTGCATTGGATTTCAATATACTGTTAGGTTATGAAATTAAAAGCAAAACGCCTGATGGTAATTATTATAAATTGCACTTAACAAAAGAAAAATATTTTTCGCATTGTAAAAAATTAATCAGAGCTGCCTCTATTTTAAATACAGAAAAAGCTAATTTTATTATGTATTGTCAAGAAAGTGATTTATTGATTGATGAAATCAATCAATACATTAGAAAAAATAGTATCAAGATTTAGCAGCAAAAATATCGAGTTCACCTTTTTCCAAAAACTCAATCCATTTTTCTTTCGGGAATAAACTTAGCATATATTCATCAGTTAAGTTTTCTACTTTATATCTACTTATTTCATTGGCAGTGTAACCCCATAATGGATTAGGAATATCAATCATTAAGATATATCTATCTTCATCGCTATTATTCCAAACTTCGTGTTCAAAAGAATCATCAAAAACTAATAATTTTCCTTGTTCCCAGCTCTTGGTTTGCTCGCCAACCCTAATACTACAGTTTTTTGGTATTATTAGCCCCAAATGAACTCTCAATATCATCTTTGTAAAACCTGTGTGAGGTTTAATGTGAGTGTGAGGTGGTAAATAAGAAAAATCTGCCGATATGAGACCTGGGATTTTATTTAAAATACTCGCAGTATTTGGGCATGTTTCACAGTTAAAAGTGTATTTAATGCCAAAAAATTGAAAAGAAAATACTTTCCAATTATTATGTAGTTTAGATGTAACATATTTAGGATAATTGACTTGCCAAAATCCTTTTTTTGAATTTATAATGAGTTGATTTAGCTCTTCTAATATAATTAGATAATTTTCCTCCAAAATCTTTAATTGAGGAGCTTCAGCGGCATTGTAAAACCATTTAGGATTTTTTTTTGTAAATTTATTTATCATATACCTTAAGATGTATTTTAATATAAAAATACTGTTTTTATTAGACTTAAGAATGCTAAAGAATAATACACTTTTATAATATTGTTATTTCTTACTTTTTTAGAATAATGTTGTAATTATTTTTTGCTAATTTCATATTAAGTAATTAAATTGAAATAATTTATCTGTATAATCATGACAAGACTTTGGTTTAGTATTTACAATAGAGAGGATTATAATGGTCCAGAGCCTGCATTTTTTAATCCAGAGAGATATGAGTTTTTAAAAACGATAGAGTTAAATTATGAGATTATTAATCAGGAATTACTTGATTATCTTAACGAGTATCAATTAACAAGTTATTTTAATGAGTCGATGGTTGCATCGAAAAATAGCTGGAAAACAATTTCTTTAAAAACATGGAATGTAAATCTCTATGAAAATCACAAATATTTCCCTAAAACATTAAGGATCATAAAATCAATTCCGTCAATTGTATCAGCATCTTTTAATTTACTAGAACCTAAAGGCCATATTTTACCTCATTGTGGTGATACGAATGGGATTTTTAGATGTCATTTAGGCTTGAGTATTCCGAAAAAAATTCCTGAATGTGGTTTTAGAGTAAAAGAAGAATGGCGAAGTTGGGAGGAAGGGAAATTGTTAGTGTTTGTAGATGCAAATAATCATGAAGCGGTGAATATGTCAGATAGTAATCGTTTTATTTTTTTATTTGACGTTGTCAGGGAAGAATTTTTTGACCACAAAAAGATGATTTGTGCTACAGTGATTACTTCATTGTTTCTTCAAAAACGAGTACAAAAAGTGCCTTTTTTAACCAAATCACCCCTTTGGATGCAGATTTTAATAGTTAAATTACTTTTACCCTTTACTTATATAGCAATTCCTAGTAGGAATTTTATTCATAAAATTTTAAACGGATAATACTTGTGATATTTATTTTCTTAACTTCTTAATAGTTAATTTTAAAGAGAAGGGAACATAGTAATACAATTTTAATAAAAACGGACGATACATATACGCTTTAAATATTTGCCAGTAGTCTGTTATATTTAATTTTTCCTCTTCTTTTTTATCTATTTTGTATCCAAATAAATCAAATAACTCTTTATTAATTTTAATAATTTTTGATTCTGTTTTTTTAGGAAGTGAGTTTTTATAAACTCCAATTTTTTTTGATGTTATTCCTTTATAAAGACTTTTTTGAAATGTCCCAAGATATTTAATATGTTCAGGGTCCACTTTTTCTTTTCTTAACTCGAGAAATTGCTGATACTTTCCTTCTGTTTCTATGATACCTTTATAGTATGGCACTTCAAAAAAATCACAAATTTTATTCAGTTCTATTTCAGGCTGTGCAGCAAAATCTTCATATTTTAAAACCATATATTCTCTTTTACTTAATTTTAAATAATAAACATTTGAGTACGTAAAGTTCCAAAGTGCCGATAGATATATTGGGTTTCCACTACTGTTTAGTTGATGATTAGATTTACTAATGACGTTATCTCTTACATCTCTAACAAGGACACAAAATTTAGCGTCTGGTAAAATTTGGCAAAGAAGGGGTAAATAGAAAAAAAATTTTATTTGCTTGTCAATGATACATTTAATACTATCTTTTGATTTTGGTTCTATAAACTGGAAATATGTTATTCTTATTAAAAGTTGGTAGTTCAAATTAGCTTTAAATGGTTCTAGCGCATCTATTAGAGTTTTTTTAGACGAGTAAAATAAGTCTAAATTTTTTTCTGACATCCACCAAAATTCCTCGACATAATTTATAATTTCCTCTGATGTCCAGATTTTTTTATCTTTATATTTTTTATAAAAATAAATTACAAAAGGTTCTTCTGAAGAACTTAAGATATGTGGACTAAGATTTAATGACAATGAAAGCAAAGAACTTCCTGTTCTTTCGGTACAAAGAATAAAATGAATGGGAATAGTTTCTATTAGTTGAGCGGTTAAATTCATTTATTCTTTTTTGTTTCAAATTTCGCTTTTCTTACTTCATTCAAATAGTGATGAATTTTTACTGAATTTAATGCATAAAATATCGAAACTCGCATGCGCCCTGGAATACTAATAAATATAAATAGTATTTTTTCTAAAAATTTTGATATAGAAACTCTTTCATAACCCAACGCCTCGCCCGAACTCCCACATATAAATTCAATGTTTTTTTGTTGAAAGACAGTCAGGTTTTGCATCCATGCATTTACTCTGCTTGGGTTAATTGGCTTACTCAAATCTGTTAGTTTTTTAATCGATCTCGCGTTTACTTTATTATCAGCAATTTTATCAAGCTTTTCGTTTAATGTTTTATGGAAGTCGAATACAGCATTTGTATAAGAAAGTTGTATATGTTTAAAGATTTTTGCGATTTCAGTTTCTTTGCTTGTTACAAGATCTTCATATTTAATAACTAAAATTTTTTCTGGATATTTTTCTTTTATTTCAATTAATTTGTTGGCATGAAATTTCCATGCATATGCATAGTAAGAAACTGATTTAACAGAAATAAAAGGTTTTTGACTTTGTCGGTTTGACAAAACAAAAGCTCTATAATCCCTAATGACTGTAATGAATTTTGCTTTAGGGAAAATATCCAAAATTTTATCAGTGTGAAAAGTATAAAATGGGTTTTTATCTACGATACAAGTTACTTGATTAATATCTTTGACAGATTTAAAAAAACCTAAATAAATCAGTTTAATTAGTTGTGAGTAAGTAAGTGCTTGTCCTATAGTTAGGTCTTTTAAAAAAAAATTATCCTCTATATTAAACAAAATATTTTTTTTTGTAACGCCCACAACTTCAAAATAACTTTGTAAATCACTTAATAATTCGTTACTAATCGTTGTAATGTTTTTGTATTTTTTATAGAAATAAATGAGGTGTTTTAATTCAGGAGTTGAAATACAATTTGGATGTTGATTTAATGTTAGAGCTAGTAAGGTAGTTCCACTTCTTCCAGGACCAATGATAAAATGAATATCAATTTTATCTAACTCGTCAATTTGCATTATTCTTGTATTTATATATGCTGATTTACTTTCTTCCTCTGCCAATGCTTATGTTATATCGAACGCAATCCCAATATTCTTTGGTGTAGCTTACAAATATTTCTTCTCCAGCTGCTATATCTTTTGTACTCAAAATCCAACAACGGTTACCCTCTGTTTCGTAAACGCAGTTATTTTTTAAGCCTTTTACTCTGCCTAATCCAGCTGCATCATTTGCGTAACGAGCTTTATGCTCAGGAGTGTTCCAAGCGTCGATACATACTTTTTTATTGATAAAAAATAAGTATCCATCTTCGTCTCTTTCAACACGTTTTTCGTATTCTTTCCAGTCAATAATTTCTCCAAGGTATTCAATAATACGAGTTCCTTTTTTAATTGCTGTTGTGGTAAATAGCCCTTTACCTGAATTTGGGAGTTGTGATGTTTTTACTGTTAATGCCATAGTTGTGTAAAGATAATATCTGAATTGGATTTTCGATTAAAAAAATGATTTTAATAAAGATATTTTATTTTTTTATTTAATCCTTTCAATCAAATATTCATAGGTAACTTTTTTTTCAATAAAATCCTGAGTAGATTTATTGTTTTTGGTAATTAAGGTTGCTGGAATGGCGCCACTCCAACTTTCAGATATTTTATTAATAAAGTCATTGCCGTTTATTTCATCCAGTAATACCACTTCACAGGTATATTTATTTTTTTCTAAAAACGTTTTCAACTTTTTATCTACTTCTTCTATAAAATCCATGCTTACCAAAAGCACTTTTATTTTTTTGTCTTTTGATTCGGTATGTAATTTTTCAAATTCAGGTAATTCAGCCACGCATGGCTTACACCAAGTAGCCCAAAAGTTTACGATGTAAGTAGTGTCGCTATTATTATATATACGTTTAGTTAAATCATCGATTTTATACACTGCTGTTTTTTGAGCACAAATAGATGTAGCGCTCATCAGCATCAATATGAATAGTTTATTTATGTTTTTCATTATAATTATATTCTTCAATTAATAAATTAATGTCTACAATTAATCTCGATACATCCAAACTGTCAGTGCCATCATAAAATCCTCTCAAATGCCTTTCTTTATCTACCAAAGCAAAATTTTGAGTATGAATAAAATCATCTGCATCACCGGTGCCTTCTTCCGCATTTAATAAATATCCTTTTCGGGCCATATCATATAAATGTTTTTTTTCTCCAGTTACAAAAAACCAACCATTATCTTTTACACCATGTAAAAGTGCATAATCTTTTAAAACATTTACAGAATCTTCTTCAGGTGAAACGGTGTGCGATAGTATTAAAATATCTTTATTGCTTGCAAATTGTTTGTAAACTCGCTCTAACTGAGAACTCATAATAGGACAAATACTTTGGCAGGTGGTAAAGAAAAAATCTGTGACATATATCTTTCCTTTTACCGTTTCTTCAGTTACTTTTTCATTGTATTGATTGGTAAACAGAAATGGTTTAACAGTATGATAAGACGTATCGCCATCTTTCATACTATTTTTTTGACCATAATAGGGTAGGGTACGAAGTGGTTTTTGTTCGTTTTTATTTATAAAATACCAGGCAACAAATGCCAATGGAATAATTGATAATAGCCAATAATAATTACCTTTAGTTTTCATAATACAAAGGTATGATTAAAGAGGTTTTTAACAACAAAAAAAAAGAAAGTGCTGAGATAGGTTTTGGAACCAAAAACTACAATGAAACGGTTCGTTTTTTAAATCAAAATGGCACTGTTAACGTTAAACGTAGAGTGTCCGATAAACACATTGGTTTTGATTTATATCATTGGTTGTTAGGTATAAGTTGGGTCCAGTTTTTTAGTTTAGTGTTTATAAGTTATGTTGCAGTGAATACCATGTTTGCTGTGATATATTACCTTATTGGTGCTGATAAGTTTGGCGGTTTAAACTTAGCATCTGGATCTGAAAGTTTTTATCAATTATTTTTCTTTAGTGCACAAACCTTAACAACGGTTGGGTATGGACATATCTATCCCAATAGTGTCTTTCCTAGTACAGTTTCATCTATCGAATCGATGTTGGGTTTAATGGGTTTTGCGTTAGTGACTGGTATTTTATATGGTCGTTTTGCTAAACCAAAAGCCGATTTACAGTACAGTAATGAGGCGTTAGTAGCTCCATATAAAGATATTACTGGATTTATGTTTAGAGTGGCTAATAAAAAACAAAACGAATTGATTGAGACTGAATGCCAAGTAATTTTAGCGATTAATAATCCTGAAACCCAACGCCGTGATTTTCATTTTTTAGAATTAGAGAGAAGTAAAATTAATTTATTACCATTAACTTGGACAGTGGTTCATCCTATTGACGATAAAAGCCCGATGCTTGGTCTTACTGCCTCAGATCTTAAAGAAAGAGATGGAGAGTTTATAATTTTAATTAAGTCAATCACCGATACTTATTTTCAAACGGTATATTCTCGTATGTCATATAAAGAAACTGAATTAACTTGGAATGCTAAGTTTGTGCCTATGAAACAAATGCCTCATAAAGATGGAAGTATATCTATTAACTTACAAGATATACATTCGTATAACAAACTTTGATGATTTATTATTTATGAAATGTATTTGTGAGAACCGTCGCAAGCAGGCATTTTTTCAGATAAACCGCAAACGCAATCATTTATTCCTTTACCGCTCATGATTCTTTGTGTATATTTTTCTATTCTAGCTTCACGGGTTTTTGATTGTTTTGAGTCAGAAAAATAAAGCAAATAGCCACGTTGTCTGCCAGGAGTTAATGCTTCAAACGCTTTTTTGAAATCAGGTTTTTGTTTGAATTGATTTTTTAGTTCTTCAGGAACATTATATTCAGAATGTTTTTTTGGCTCTACTTTTAATCCTGCTTTTTCTATCTCAATCGCTTCATAAATATATGTTTTTAAGATGCTTTTTATTTTAAGGATATCTTTCTCATTAGTGAATTTAATGATGCGAGCAGCTTGCGTATTTTCTCCTGCTTTCATTAAAAGGTTTTCTGTATCACTTAATAAAGCTCCTTTTAAAAAACTGATGATACAAGAATCTTTAAAAGCACCTAATAGTATCATGTTATTTTTTTGAAACATATAACAAGGTGTTCCCCATTTCAACTCTTCAATTAATCCGCAGTCCAAAACAATTGATCTGAGAAGTTCTAATTCTTTTTGAAATTTAGTAGTATTATTTAAATAGTCATCAACTTTGGGATTCATCTGCTTTAATTTTTGTAATGATCTTTTATGCGTTTAGTATCAAAACAAAGATAAAGAAATCTAGGGTAATACCTTTTTTTAGATATTGTTGTTAAAAATATTAGGCTCAACACACTTTAAAGATATTTAATTTATCAGCCGGTGTTAATAATTTTTTAAAAGAAGTGTATTTTACTCGACGTGCCGAAGGTTATCCAGGCCCAGGTATTTTGCCTTCCGATCCCATTATTTTTTATGTGACTTTGCAATTGAAGTTATAAATTTTTTCGAATGAATTTGTTTTCATTTTAATTGTTCCGTTGCTATATAGAGAAGAGTCTCAACGTTCGGTTTCCCAAAAAAGATTAACAATCTTATTGAACTCACTTATTTTTATTTGGAACATTTACTTATTGTATTAAAAAGAAATAGTGGGATCAATCCATTTGGAATTCTATAAATTGCATTAGAAAAGTAATATAAAAACTCCATACTATCTGTTGAAACGATAGAACCATAAACTATTCGAGCAAAAGCAGTAATTAATCCCCATAAGATCATATAAATGAAAGAATATTTTTGTGCTATTCCTTTAAAAAATATTCCAATTGCTGCCAAAATATCCAAAATACCGATTAAAAAGAGGAAGTTTTCAGCATTTGTTTTATTTATATGCAATATGGTTGTAGTCATAGAAATGAAACTTTTAGGAATGTAATGCAGTCCCAATGCATATATGCCGTGGCCCACGAAAGTGCAAGCAATAAGAATTTTTAAAAGAACTAATGTTTTAGTTGTTAATTCACCTCTGTGTAATACAAAAACACCCATTAAAGGAAGCATTATTTTTAATGCGTGTTCTATAAGTTGTTCTGGCAAAAAACCTGATTTTTTAAATAATATAATTGATTCAATTAAGATTAATGCAACTGCTATTAAGTAAAATGATACATGTATTGTTTTAAAATTATTAATTATAAGAGAATAAAAAAACAAGCAGAAAAAAAGGAAGAAAACACAACTTGAAATAAAATGGGTTAAATCTTCCTTAAATACTTTATGCTCATCAGTATATATAGTAGCAAAATGAGCTAGAGAAAGTCCGCAAAGTAAAAATAGCACAGAATACTTTAGTATTGAATTATTTGTAAGCATTTTATTAATTACAAGCATAACTAATTGGTAGGTGTTATTAGAAAATTTATTTCTTTAATAATTATGCTTTCAAACATTAAACTTGAGATTGTTTGCTTTACTTTTCGATTAAGCACGAATTTATTTTTATACGAGCGGAGACTAACTTCATCTAAATGCGAATTATAAGTGGCTCCAAAATTTTGAGCATCAAAAGGAAAAATGCTTCCATCAATAACTTCATAATGATTGCAGTAAAAAAGATCTTGACCTCCAAAACCTAGCATGCCATTTGATGAAAAATAAAAAGCATTATTTACGGAGTTAATATATGGAGCTATTTCATCTTTATTAGTATTAATTCTTGACAATGCTTTCGGTTTTTCCATCTTATTAGTTACTAAATTTACCTTAGCAACATATATATCTTTATTTCCAGAGATATTAGATGAGTAATAAAGAAACTGATGATCTTCAGTTAAAAAAGGTGTTCCTTGCCAATTAGAGAAATTTATTTCGTTTGAAAATGCTATAGGCTTTCCAAACTTATTACCTTTTTTTAATGAATAATATAGTATAGTTTTATTTTCTTTAGTTAGTGTATATATAGCAGCCTTTCCATCTGAAGTAATATAAACATCTTCGGTTCCAGAAGGTAGGTTTTTAATTCTTTTTGATTTCTTTTTGGAAGTGAAATTTTCTTTCAATTGAAATACACCCTTAGCAGTTTGAATAATTGGTTTATTTTTTGAGGTAGAAACAAATGTAGTGGAAGCTTCAAATTTATGAAACAACTCCGCCATTGGTTTCCAATACTTATAGTCATATACCATTGCTAAAACTGCTTCGTAAAATTCAAAATCATCTCTTTTGTAACTGTATTCTTTTTCGTAAGGCGCTTCACCTCCTAAGTTTGAATAAAGTTTATTGAAGTTTCCAAGACTGTGTTTCATCATGGAGTATTGGCCTAATAGATGGCCTGTTTCAAATAATTTAAAATAATAATGAGGCTTTTGCTCAATATTAAAATCAATACCAGAATAATAATATAAAAAAGCAGAATCAATTTTACCCTGCTCATAATAAATGTCTGCCAAAAACAACTGGGCTTCTGTTAATTCAAAACTAGTATTGATAGCTTCGTGAAGAGATTTTTTTGCTTTTTCTACTTTTCCATTAGCATACAATTCACATGCTTCATTATAAAATGGTAAGGCTAAATACATAGTAGCAGAAGTGCCTTTAGGTTGTTCAGGGTGTTCATGCGGTTTTTGCCCTAAAGCGTTTAAGGAAATTAAACAAACAAATAATAGATAAATACGCATTCTGCTTTTTGGATTAGGCAGCAAAGGAAATTAATCTTAGCATTCCTTTCTAATGTATAATTTAAAATAGTAAAAAATTAACCTAAAGTTTACACCTTTTACAAAATAGTAATATTAGGTTTATCCGTAAGTAATTAAAATTATTTTAATTCACGTCTTAAAACAACAAACATTTAACTGCATGAAAAAAATTATTTTTATTTCGATTTTCTCAATTTTCATCACTTCAATTTTTGCAACTACAAGACGTTATCGATTAATGTTTAACACTAATCCATCAACTGAAGTTACAATTGGTTGGGAGCAGCAATCGGGAACAAATCCAGTAGTTTATTTTGGAACAACAGATCAAGGTACTAATTTTTCAGCTTATACGTTTTCAGTAGCACCTAATCGTCAAGTTGCTTACTTCGGAATGGATAATCGTTTTGCAAAATTAACTGGCCTTAGTCCAAATACAATTTATTATTTTGTTATTCAAGATTCTCAAGGTACTAGCCAGCGTTATTGGTTTAAAACTTGTCCCAATGTGAACACTGAAACTATTTCTTTAATCTCTGGTGGAGACTCACGTTCTGGAACAACACAACGAATAAATTCTAATATAATGGTTGCTAAAATTCGTCCTCATGCTGTTTTATTTGGAGGAGACTTAGTTGATATTCCATCAAACACATCTATTCAAGAATGGTTGGATAATTGGCAACAAGCTACTACTACTGATGGTCAAATGATCCCCTTGGTTCATTCTTATGGCAATCACGAGCAATATGGAACAGGTGGTGCTAATTTTATGTATGATTTATTTGACACTCCTTATGATGTATATTATAATGTGAAATTTGGCGGAGACTTATTTTCAATGTACACTTTAAATGGAGAGGTTCTTCCTGGTCATACCATTCCAAATAATACGGTCAGAGTTGCACAAAGAAATTGGTTACAATCTAGTTTAACAGCTGATAATTCAATTTGGAAAGCAGCTCAATATCACCGACCAATTGCTCCGCATGAATCTGCTAAAGGCGAAGGTGCTGATGAATATAATGATTGGGCTAATTTATTTTACAATAATGGCGTAAGATTAGTTATGGAAAGTGACGCACACGTTGTAAAGGTTACCCAAGAAGTAAAACCAGCCCTTACCACTGCATCAGGCAATGTTAATACATGGTTTACCACTTCCGGCATTGATCCAAACAAAGGAATTACATTTATTGGAGAAGGAAGTTGGGGTACCATTAGAACAATGAACGATGCTAAACCATGGACACAAGCTGGAGGTAGTTTTTATCAATTTTCTTGGCTTTTAGTAGATGCTTGTAAAATAGAAATACGTACAATAGATACACAAAATCCAAATGCAATTCCTCAACACGTTCCTGGTGATTATACTTCTATTTCAGCAGCCTTACAAGCTCAAATATGGAAACCGACAGGTTTGTTATCTGGTATACGTACAATTGCTAGATGTAATCCTCCAGTTGCTGATTTTACTGCAAATCAGACTACGATTTTAACAAACTCAACAGTTAATTTCACTGATTTATCAACTAATACTCCAACCTCTTGGACTTGGAATTTTGGTGATGGTGGGACTTCAACTTTGCAAAACCCTTCTCGCACATATACACTAGCTGGAGTTTATACAGTAACGTTAAGTGCAACTAATGCGGACGGTACTGGAACTAAAGTTAAAACTTCTTACATTACAGTTGTTGATCCTGCGCCTCCAGTTGCGGACTTTGTTGCTAGCAATGTTAATCCATCAATTAATCAAGTAATTAACTTTACAGATCTCTCTACAAACTTGCCTACTTCGTGGCTATGGAATTTTGGTGATGGAAATACCTCAACATTACAAAATCCTTCTCATGCTTATGCCAATGCAGGCTCTTATACTGTAGCATTAACCGCAACTAATGCTCAAGGATCGGATAGCGAAATAAAAATTGGCTACATTGTGATTACTACAAGTGGTGTAGTAAATGTAACTGTTAGCAATGGTAGTGATGATGCTGAACAATTTAGGGATGATGGGTCAATGTACTTAACAAGTTCAGATCTTGAAATTGGAAATGATCTTGGTACAGAGCAATATTTGGGTGTTCGTTTTCAAAACATTACCATCCCGCAAGGTGCCACAATAACTAACGCATATATTGAATTTAGAGGGGATGAAGCTGATGCTTTTTCTAGTCAGTTAAATATTTATATTGCTGGTGAGGCAATTGACAATTCGCCTACTTTTACAACTACTACTAATAATATTTCATCAAGACAATTAACAACTACTCAATATTTATGGCCTAGTGGGTCAATTCCTGGTTGGGTAGTGGATGGTATGTATGCAACACCAAATTTTAGTGCGGTTGCTCAAGAAATAGTTAATAGACCGGGTTGGAATTCGGGCAACGCAATGTCTTATGTTATTTGGAGTGATTTAGGGGAGACAAGCGAAAGAGTTGCCGATTCTTATGAAGGAGGATTTCCTCCAAGATTAATCATCGCATACCAGCTTCCACCTGCCCCAGTTGCTTCTTTTACTTCAAACAGTACTTCTACATGTATTGGAACATCAATCAATTTTACTGGTAATTTTACTAGTGGAACACCTAACAGTTGGTTATGGAATTTTGGTGATGGTACAACTTCAACACTTCAAAACCCAACCCATACTTATTCTTCAGCAGGTAACTTTACAGTTTCTTTAACAGTATCAAATGCTGGTGGTTCAAATACAAATACACAAGCAAATTATATTACCATAAATGCTAATCCAACAATTACTTTTACTGGACCTGCAGAAATTTGTGTAGGTCAATCTGCAACTATTGAAGCTTTTGGAGGAACATCTTATTCGTGGAATAGTGGGCTTGGAACAGGTGCTATTAAAACGGTAAGTCCAACTTCAACAACCACTTATGCTGTTGTTGTTACTAATGCTGCAGGTTGCTCTGAAACAGAAGGTTTTACATTAACAGTAAATCCTCTTCCAATTGTTATTGCTTCCGCAGATGCATCTATTTGTGCTGGTTCATCTGCTGCTCTTTCAGCTACTGGCGCTACTACTTATTCTTGGAGTAATGGTGCTGGAACTTCTTCTTCGGTTACTGTGTCGCCTACTTTAACAACTACTTATACTGTAACAGGAACTACAATCGGGTGTTCAAACACTGATCAAGTTGTTATTACTGTTAACGCCATACCTTCAGTTTTAGCTTCAACAGATGCAACTATTTGTGTTGGTTCATCTACTGTCATTTCTGCATCCGGTGCAACTTCTTATTCTTGGAGTAATGGTGCAGGAACTTCTTCTTCGGCTACTGTTTCTCCAATTTCTACAACTGCTTATTCAGTAACAGGTACTTCAAATGGTTGTTCTAGTGCTGATCAAGTGGTTATAACGGTTAATCAGTTGCCAACTGTTAATTTGAATGTTGTTGAAACGATTTGTTCGGATGCTTCTTCAACCATTTTAAATGGTGGTTTACCAGTTGGAGGAACTTATTCAGGATTAGGAGTTTCTTCCGGAGTATTTGATCCAGCAGTAACGGGAGTAGGAGATTTTGAAATTATTTATTCTTACACTGATGCTAATGGTTGTACTAATATGACATCAGATACACTATCTGTGCAAAATTGTTTGTCAATAGAGGAAAATAGTAATAATTTATTCAAAATTTACCCTAACCCATCAAATAAAATTGTCACTATCAAACAACTAGTGTCAAACGGTGAAATGAAATTAACTGTTGTTGACGCAAGTGGTAAATTAATTATATCAAAAACATTAACTGATAATCCTGTTGATATCGATGTGTCAAATTGGGCTGAAGGTAACTATATTTTCAATGTGCAAAGTGGAGTTTTAACTAAATCAACTTTCATTTTGGTTAAACATTAATTTTTAACTTCTCATTCTTTTAAAAAATCAGAACTCTTTATAGGGCTCTGATTTTTTTTATTTAAAAGTTTTAAATGCAAGCTAAATTTTAGTTTGGGTTTTGAATCACGCCATTGCGTGACTACCGAAATGTTTAAATAAAGATAAATGTTTATTGGACTTTTGCAAACTTGCCTGCGGCAGGCAGGGAGAAAATTTAATAATTGTCTACTGTTTTTGCAAAAGCCGAAGCCGAATGCCCAAATGGGATTTAGGTTGGGTTAGGTGCTGATAGTTCTATTTAATTCTTCTTGCAGCGTTGTGAATTCGAAGAATAGTAATTTTTTCTTTTTGTAGTCTATAAAAAATTCGGTAATTACCTTCTATTAATTCTCGGATTTCATGAACATTTTTTTCTGGCACCATTCGACCCGATTCAGGAAATTCAATTAATTGGTCAACTCGACTTATTAATTTAGATATAAATCGTGCTGCATAAAAGGAAGAGTCAAGCGAGATATAATCGTTTATAGCCCGAAGATCTTTTAGGGATTTTTTTGTCCAGCTTATTTGTGCCATTTAGCTACCATTTTTTTCACCTTGTCATGACTTATGGTTTTGCCAGTTTTTGCCTCTTCAATACCTTCGTCAATTTTTTCAATTACGATTAGTTTTTCCAGGAAGTCGTCTAGATTAAATTTGCTAGGAAGCTCGTTTAGGGTATGTATGATTGTCGATTTTTGCATGGTATAAATTTACAAAAAAAATAGAATTAATCAAAATGTCTTGATTCTAGGATGGTCTATACTATTTGCACCTAACGTCAGCCTGTGAAAAAACTCAACGCTATTAACACAGGCTGTTTGTTAATCTTGAAATAAAGATAATAAAAAAAGATGAATGAGAGTTATCTTTG
>Ga0315900_10001900_pt1 | contig 32892 bp, 35 predicted proteins | sample LakEriMetagenome_FD_203521 | JGI IMG/M metagenome (GOLD analysis project Ga0315900, IMG submission 203521) | Freshwater fungal communities from buoy surface, Lake Erie, Ohio, United States - Buoy 12 MA114 | ecosystem: Environmental > Aquatic > Freshwater > Lake > Lake biofilm | place: USA: Lake...
CCGGGTCGGGCGCTGGCCTTTTGTGGTGCTTGGACCAGCCGGTCTACAAGGCACCGTCGCGCGCGGGCGGGGAAACGCGGGTCGCGTTTCCTGATCCCGCCCGGAGAGGCGTTCTGCGGGATGCCCGGTCTCTCTGGCAGGGGCCATCGCCCCTGCCACGACGCTGCGCTGGGATCAGGACCGACCGGGGGCCAAAGCCCCCGGCCAGCGCCCGACCCGCGCCCGGCCAGCGCCCGACCCGCCCCCGGCGGGCGCTTCGCCCCCGCCGGGTCGGGCGCTGGCCTTTTGTGGTGCTTGGACCTGCCGGTCTACAAGGCACCGTCGCGCGCGGGCGGGGAAACGCGGGTCGCGTTTCCTGATCCCGCCCGGACGGGCGTTCTCGCGGATGTCCGGTCTCTCTGGCAGGGGCCATTGCCCCTGCCACAGCGCCACGCTGATCCTTGGCCCCCGGCCAGCACCCGCCGGGTCGGGCGCTGGCCTTCTGCTGTTCCTGAACCTGCCGGTCTACAGGGCACCGTCGCGCGCGGGCGGGGGGAACGCGCTGCGTTTCCTGATCCCGTCCGAAGGGAGAATCCCTTTCCCCGGATCGGGAAGTGTTTCCCGGCAGCCCCTGCGGCCGGCACGTCTTGAGCACCCTGCCAGGGTCGGGCAGGCATTGCCCAGGACGGGGCTGGTGATCGAAAGGGCGCAGCGGAAAGGGGCCATTTCCAGCCGCCAATCATAAGTTTGTAACAATAATATGACGTTTGGCGAAAAGGCGTAAACAGTCTATCGTCTGTCCGGGCAAACCGACAAAAGGATATCCGCCGATGGCGCAGACACCGAAACCCCCTGCCGCCCTGCGCAAGGCAGGCGTGGCCAAAGCCGCCAGACCGCCGGCCGAACCGGTCGCTGCGGCCGTGCCGGACGCTGCGGCCAAGCCTGCGGCCAAGCCTGCGGCCAAGCCTGCGGCCAAGCCTGCGGCGAAGGCTGCGGTTTCCCGGAAAGCCACCGCAAAGCCGGTGCCCCGCGCTGATGCAATGGCAAGCCCGTCCCCCGAAGCCCAGGTGGCCGCAGCGGCCTCGGCGCTGGTCAGCGCTGTGGGCGAGACCTTTGCCCTGCGCAAGAAGGACCTGGTGGATCGCGTCGTGGCGGCATCCGGTGCCAAGAAAAAGCAGGTCAAGGACATCGTTGCCCATACGCTCCAGGTGCTGGGGGACGCGATGGGACGGGGCGAGCATCTGCACCTGCCGCCGTTCCGCGAGGCAAAGAAAGCAGGCGGTGCGGATGCGCCCGCCCGGCCGGACAAGGCGGCGGCCAAGGCCGCAAAGCCCCTTGCAGAGGCCGGAAAGGGGCGCTAAGAGGCCGCCGGCGGGTGATTAGCTCAGTGGTAGAGCGCTTCGTTCACATCGAAGATGTCAGGGGTTCAAATCCCTTATCACCCACCATGGCCCCGCTTGTTGACGCCGGATGGCTGCGGTGCCGTACCCTGTTGGCGCGGCATCTTCCGGGTGTGTTTGTGGGAAGAGATGCAGCATCTGTCAGGCTTTGCGCGCCGGGCGATCTGCCGGTTCCTGACTGTGGCATCCCGATCCGCCGCCGCTGCACCGGACATGGCCAAGGCGAATGTCCCCGGAATCCGGGGCGGTGACACCGGCCGGTCTATCGGCCCCCGGCGGCGCAGGAGCGGTCCTGCACCTTTGGCCGGGCCGCGTGCCGGGGCCGGCAGGCCCTTGGTCCTGCCCGGTTCCCTTCTGACTGCCGAAGGGGCAAAAGCATCCGGCGAGGTGCCTTTGTGCGCTGGCGTGATGCCGTATCTTCTGCGGGTCGGCACCTGTCTCCGGGGCGAGGCAGGAATCGGCCTGTCAAACCGGTCTTTCCGGGCGTATTCTGGACACCGACCGTGCCGGGCGCCGTCCGGTCAATCTGTGCAAGAAAGGTGTGCCATGCCCCGTCTTTCCCTGCTGTCTGTCACCTTCGCCGGCGCGCTGGCGCTGGCGGCCCCCGCCTGGTCCTTTGTCGCGGGCAACGGGCTGATCGTGCAGCCCGAGGGCGAGGGCACCTTCAACGTGCCCTTCATGGGGCTGTCGGGCGACGCGGATTTCTGGTGTGCGGCGGGCGACTATGTGAACAATTTTCTGGGGATGCCGGGCGGCACCCGGATTTTCCGCCTGTCCGAACCGCCAAGGCAGCGCGGGCAGGGCATCCGCTTTTCGCTGAGTGCGGAAGGGGCGTCCGCGAAGTCCGGGCTTTCCATCTTCTCGTCGGACGGGCCGCAGGGCAGCGTCAGCGCGGCAATGGCCTTTGCGCTTTGTCCGCCGCGGTTCTACCCTTTCGGATTCATGGGTCTGTTCCGCTGAGACCGGCCCTGACACAGCCAGACAGAACCAACAGAACAAGAGGACTTCTTCATGATGCCGCGCCATCTCATTCCCGCCGTCCTTGCCCTTGGGCTGACCGCCGTCCCGGCTTCGGCCTGGCTCAGCCGGAACAATCTGGTGGTGGTGCCGGAAGGGGGCAATACCTTCAACATTCCCTACCGCGGCAGGTCGGGCGACAACGAATTCTGGTGCGCGGCAGGAGATTACGTGCAGAATTTCCTGGGCCTGCCGGGCAGTACCCGCATCTGGCGCCTGTCAGAGCCGCCGCGCCGCCAGGGCGAGGGTATCCGGTTTTCGCTCAGCCCCGAAGGGGCTGCCTCGCGGACGGGGCTTGCCGTGTTCAGTTCCGGGCCGCCGGGCAGTGTGCTGGCCCTGACCGCCACCGGCGTATGCCCGCCGAGGTCGGGGCGGTTCAGCAACAACTGACCCCACATCTTGACCCGAAGGATACCCCTACCCAAACTGTTGCGGCTGGCCTATAGTCCCTGTGGATAAGCAAGATCAGCCACCGAGGGAGGGGCGATGCGCTGCCCGTTTTGCGGAAACATCGACACGCAGGTGAAGGATTCGCGTCCCGCCGAAGATCACGTCTCGATCCGGCGGCGGCGCTTTTGCCCCGCCTGTGGCGGGCGGTTCACCACCTATGAGCGCGTGCAGCTGCGCGACCTTGTGGTGATCAAATCCAGCGGCAAACGCGAGGATTTCGACCGGACCAAGCTGGAACGGTCCATCCGCATCGCGATGCAGAAACGCCCCATCGAACCCGAACGCATCGACCAGATGATTTCGGGCATCGTGCGTCGGCTGGAAAGCATGGGCGAAACCGATATCCCGTCCAAGGAAATCGGCGGGATCGTGATGGAAACCCTGGCCCGGATCGACACTGTCGCCTATGTGCGCTTTGCCAGTGTTTACAAGAATTTCCAGGCTGCAGACGATTTCGACCGGTTCGTTTCGGAACTGCGCCCGCAGGGCCAGACCGACGAGTGAGCGCCGAAGACGACCGCCGCCACATGCGCCATGCCCTTGGGCTTGGCGCGCGCGGGCTGGGCAACACCTGGCCCAATCCCGCAGTGGGCTGCGTGATCGTTCAGGGCACGCGCATCGTCGGGCGCGGCTGGACGCAGCCGGGGGGGCGGCCCCATGCCGAAGCCATGGCCCTGGCGCAGGCCGGGGCGGCGGCGCGGGGGGCCACGGCCTATGTCACGCTGGAACCCTGCGCCCATCACGGCAGGACACCGCCCTGCGCCGACGGGCTGATCGCCGCCGGGCTGGCCCGCGTGGTCACGGCCCTGCAGGACCCTGATCCGCGCGTCGCGGGGCAGGGGCACGCGCGCCTGCGCGCCGCCGGTCTTGCGGTGACCGAAGGGGTCGGCGCAGACAGCGCCCGTGCGGCCCATGCCGGATACCTGCGCCGTGTCCTGCTGGGCTTGCCTGCGGTGACGCTGAAGCTGGCCACGACCCTGGACGGGCGCATCGCCACCGCATCCGGCGAAAGCCGCTGGATCACCGGGCCTGCGGCGCGCCGCCATGGCCATGCCCTGCGCCTGACGCATGATGCGGTGCTGGTGGGGGCGGGCACGGCGCGGGCCGATGACCCTGACCTGACGGTGCGCGACCTTGGGGCGGCGCATCAGCCGCTGCGCATTGTGATGGACACCCCTCTGGCGCTGTCGCCCGACAGCCGCCTTGGCCGCAGCGCCGGGGCATCTGCGGTCTGGCTGTGCCACGGGCCGCAGGCACCGGCGCCTGCCCGCGACGCCTGGACGGCGCGGGGGGCGCGGCTGATCCCCTGTGCGCTGGCCCCGGACGGGCGGGTGGACGCGGGCGATGCCCTGCGCCAGCTTGCGGCGGCAGGGCTGACCCGCATCCTGTGCGAGGGCGGCGGGCAGCTGGCTGCGGCGCTGGTCCGCGCCGGACTGGTGACAGAGGTTGTGGCCTATGCCGCCGGAAATCTGATCGGGGCCGAGGGGCTGGCCGCGCTGGGTCCGCTTGGCCTGATGCGGCTGGACAGCGCCCCGTCGTTTGATCTGGCCGAGACCGCCCGCCTGGGGGATGATGTGATGACCCGCTGGACCCGCAGGGCCTGACGGCGGTCGCGCAGGACTTGCAGGCAGGCGCGCCCGGAGCTACCTCGGGTCAGCGCGCAGGCAGAAGGGGGCGGCCATGTTCACCGGCATCATCACAGACATCGGCACCGTCCTTGCGTTGCACCGCCACGGCGACCTGCGGGCGCGAATCGGCACCGGCTATGACGTGGATGGCATCGACATCGGTGCGTCCATCGCCTGCGACGGGGTCTGCCTGACAGTGGTGGACCTTGGCCGCAGCCCGCAGACCTGGTTTGACGTGCAGATATCCGGCGAAACCCTGTCCTGCACCACGCTGGGGGGCTGGGGTCCGGGCCAGCGCATCAACCTGGAGCGCGCGCTGCGGGTGGGTGACGAGCTGGGCGGGCATATCGTGTCGGGCCATGTCGACGGGCTGGCACAGGTGATCGGCATCCGTCCCGAAGGTGACAGCCTGCGCGTGACCTTCCGCGCGCCGCAAGCCCTGGCGGGGTTCATCGCGCCAAAGGGGTCGGTTGCGTTGAACGGCACCTCGCTGACGGTGAACGAGGTGAACGGGACAGACTTTGGCATCAACTTCATCCCGCATACGCGGCAGGCGACGACATGGGGCGATGTCGCTGAAGGCGATGCGGTGAACCTGGAGGTTGACACGATGGCGCGCTATGTCGCGCGGCTCCGGGAATGGAACGCCTGACCGGTCGCCCCGCCGGATGCCGCCGCTGTCCGGCTTGCGATGTGGTGCGGCGGCCTGAACCCCGGCTCTGCCGACCTGCATGGGCCGTGCTGCGGCAGACTATGGCCTTCCGCCGCGCCGCGCGCTAACAGGCAGACAAATCCGGAGCGCTGCCATGACCAGAACGACACGAACGGAATATTCCGACGCGATTTCTTCGGTGGAAGAGATCATCGACGACGCCCGCAACGGCCGCATGTTCATCCTTGTCGATCATGAAGACCGCGAGAATGAAGGCGATCTGGTGATCCCGGCGCAGATGTGTACGCCCCAGGCCATCAACTTCATGGCCATGCACGGGCGCGGCCTGATCTGCCTGGCCATGCCGGGGGCCCGCGTCGATGCGCTGGGTCTGTCGCTGCTGAGCCCGAAGAACTCCAGCCGGCACGAAACCGCCTTCACGATGTCGATCGAGGCGCGTGAAGGGGTGACCACCGGGATTTCGGCCGCAGACCGGGCGCTGACCGTGTCTGTGGCGATCGACCCCACCAAGACGGCCGCCGACATTGCCACGCCGGGGCATATCTTTCCGCTGCGCGCCCGCGACGGCGGCGTGCTGGTGCGCGCCGGGCATACCGAAGCGGCGGTTGATGTCAGCCGCCTGGCCGGGCTGAACCCCTCGGGGGTGATCTGCGAGATCATGAACGAAGACGGCACCATGGCCCGCCTGCCGGATCTGGTCAGCTTTGCGCAGAAGCACAACCTGAAGATCGGCACGATTTCCGACCTGATCGCCTATCGTCGCCGCCATGACAATCTGGTCAGCGAAAAGGCCGTCAGGAACGTGACCTCGGCCTATGGCGGCGACTGGATGATGCGGGTCTTTGCCGACGAGACGCAGGGGGCCGAACATATCGTGCTGACCAAGGGCGATATCACCACCGGCGCGCCGGTTCTGGTCCGGATGCATGCGCTGAACCCGCTGGAAGACGTCCTGGGCATCAATCCGCAGCATGCGGGCGAACTGCGGGGGGCGATGGCGGTGATCGCCGCCGAAGGGCGCGGTGTGGTCGTGCTGCTGCGCGATACCGCGATGAAGCTGGTCATGGATGACGCGGTGTCGCCCCAGACCCTGCGGCAATACGGGCTGGGGGCCCAGATCCTGTCCGCGCTTGGCCTGTCGCAGATCACGCTGGTGTCCAATTCCAGAACCCCGAAGGTTGTGGGACTGGATGCTTATGGCCTGACCATCACGGGCACCCGCCCCATCCCCGGGGTCTGATCCATGGCCACCCTGGAAAGCCACTCTACCCTGCCGCTTCCGGCGTTTGACAGGCCGGTCCGGCTGCTGATCGTGGTTGCCCCGTTTTACCGCGACATCGCCGACGCCCTGATCGGCGGCGCGCGGGCCACAGCCGCCGCCTGTGGGGCAGAGGTGGATCTGGTCGAGGTGCCGGGGGCGCTGGAAGTGCCCACAGCCATCGCGATGGCCGAACGCATGGCCAGGTTCGACGGCTATGTGGCGCTTGGCTGCATCATCCGGGGCGAGACGACGCATTACGACACGGTGTGCAATGACAGTTCACGCGCCCTGTCGCTGCTGGGCCTGCAGGGGGCCTGCATCGGCAACGGCATCCTGACCGTGGAGAACCACGCCCAGGCGGCTGTGCGCGCGGACCCGGCGGGGCACAACAAGGGTGGCGGGGCAGCGGCGGCGGCGCTGCATCTGGTGGCGCTGGCGCGGCGGTGGTCGGCCCCAAGGGGCGGCCTTGGCTTTCGCCCGGCGGAGGGCACGGCATGAGCGGCCGGCCCGACAGGCGGCGGATGAAATCGGCGGCGCGCTTTTACGCGGTCCAGGCGCTGTTTCAGATGGAATCCTCGGGCCAGACGGTGGAATCCGTGACCCGCGAGTTTGAGACGCACCGGTTCGGGGCCATTTATGACGGCCAGGAGATGGCCGAAGGCGATGTCGGTCATTTTCGCGGGCTGATCGACCATGCGGTCAACATGCAGGCCCGGATCGACCAGATGACCGACCGCGCGCTGGTGGCCAAATGGCCGATCAACCGGATCGACCCGGTGCTGCGCGCCCTGTTCCGCGCCGCCGGCGGCGAAATGCTGGAAACGCCCACCCCGCCGAAGGTGGTGATCACCGAATTCGTCGATATCGCCAAGGCATTCTTTCCCGACGGCAAAGAGCCGAAATTCGTCAATGCCGTGCTGGACCATATGGCGCGCGAGGCGCGGCCCGAAGCGTTCTGATTGACCGGCAGGGTGCGGAAAGCAGCTCCCCCCCCTCGTATGCCTCGTGGGAAAAAGCCCCGGATTTGGCGAAAGGTGGGTGCCGTTCCGGGCGCAGGGGGAACCGCACCGCGTTTTCCCGCCCGGTGGGGAACCATGGCCCCACCGGAACCCTTCCCGCAAGCGCAACGGCAGGCCAGCGCCCGGCCCGGCGGGTGCGAAGCGCCCGCCGTGGGCGGGTCGGGCGCTGGCCGGGGGGCTTTGGCCCCCGGCTGGTCCTGATCCCAGCGCAGCGCTGTGGCAGGGGCGATGGCCCCTGCCATTGCAGCGGGGGCAGCGCCTTCGCCTGTTCGGGCGGGAACAGGAAACGCGACCCGCGTTTCCCCCGCCCGCGCGCGACGGTGCCCTGTAGACCGGCAGGTCCGGGAACAGCAGAAGGCCAGCGCCCGACCCGGCGGGGGCGAAGCGCCCGCCAGTGGCGGGTCGGGCGCTGGCCGGGGGCTTTGGCCCCCGGCTGGTCCTGATGCCAATGTAGCGCTGTGGCAGGGGCGATGGCCCCTGCCATTGCAGCAGTGAAAGTGCCTTCACCTCTCCGGGCGGGACCATGAAACGCACCGCGTTTCCCCGCCCGCGCGGGACGGTGCCCTGTAGACCGGCAGGTCCGGGAACAGCAGAAGGCCAGCGCCCGACCCGGCGGGGGCGAAGCGCCCGCCGGGAGCGGGTCGGGCGCTGGCCGGGGGCTTTGGCCCCCGGCCGGTCCTGATGCCAGCGCAGTGCTGTGGCAGGGGCGATGGCCCCTGCCATTGAAGCGGTGAAAATGCTTTCGTCAGTGCAGGCGGGAACAGGAAACGCGACCCGCGTTTCCCCCGCCCGCGCGCAACGGTGCCCTGTAGACCGCCAGACCCGGGAACGGCAGAGGCCAGCGCCCGACCCGGCGGGGGCGAAGCGCCCGCCGGGAGCGGGTCGGGCGCTGTCCGGGGGCTGTGGCCCCCGGCTGGTCCTGATCCCAGCGCAGCGCTGTGGCAGGGGCGATGGCCCCTGCCATTGCAGCGGGGGCAGCGCATTCGCCAGATGTCCGGGCGGGACCAGGAAACGCGACCCGCGTTTCCCCGCCCGGTCAGGGGCCACGGTCCTGCAAGGACGCGTCATGCAAGTGCAACGCAGGCAAGCGCCCGCCGGGCCTGTGGCACGCGGCGCGCAGGGCCGGGCCGATGGCCCCGGCCAGACCGCGCGGGGAGCGTGCAAGCGCTTCTTTCGTTCCGGTCACCAACCCCCTGCGCCCGGCACTTTTCAGCACGCCGCCAGAGCATGGGTGCCGTGGCAGGCCGGTCCGAACCAGGTGCCGGCAGGGTCGCGCAGACAGGTGCCACAGCATTCGGGGTGGTCCTGCGGGCACAGGCCCGGGCCACCGGCATCGGCCTGCGCGCGGCCATGGGCCGGCAGGGCTGCCATCCGGCCCATGGCTTTCGTCGCAGGCGGACTGGTTTTCGCAGACGCAATCACAGGAAACGGGCGCGCCGCGCCGGCCCATGCCCGCCCAGCCATGGGCGGCAAACATCGTGGAACCCCGTCCGATGGCTCAGAACCGCCCGGAGGGCACCGCGGAACGCGAATCAGCGCGGGAAATCCTTCGCACCGATCCGACAATGCCACAGAACAGCGGCTGATCCCTGTCTGGAACAGGCTGCGACACCGTGGGTCCGGCTTTTCTCTGGCAAGTGGCACCGCAAGGTCTATGTTGAGCCAAAAGGGAGGCTGCCGCCGTGCCGAAACTCATTCGCCTTTACATCGTCAATGTCCTGATCGGCTTTGCCCTGGCTGTGGTCTTCGTGACAGGCCTTGTCTGGCTGGATGTCGCCAATCTGCGCCATTTGATCATCAATACCTCCGGCGGGCCGCTGGCCTTTGCGCTGCTGGTTCTGTCGAACGGGGTTGTCTTTGCCGGGGTGCAGTTCGGCATTGCCGTGATGCGTCTGGCCGAAGATGACAGCGGGTCCGCAGGCGGGCGCGGTGTGCCGATGGCTGCGCGCATCCCCGTGCGGATCAAGGCTGTGGCGCGCCCGCAGCGCCAGCGCCGCTGATACCCCGGCCAGGATGAGCAAGAGGCCGCTGCGGCGGCCCTTTCCGCTGGCGTTCGGGTGGCGGGAACCGCGGCAACCGTGGGAGACGTGAATTTCCCGAGAGCCTGGTTGACCAGGTGGGCACCAGATACCAGGACCAGGATCCTGGCAGAGCCAGTTCCCTCGGAAGTGCTTATCGGCCACTGGAAAAGAGCCTCGCACGAGAGGGGCAGAACCCGCCGCGCCCAGACATAGGCCGGTGCCGGGGCTTCTGCAAGGATTGCGCGGTGTTCGCTTTGCGTTCATATTTGCCCCATGACCTTGCCCGCCGCCCTGGATGTGCCCCGCCTGATGCCCGGCCAGCTTCTGGCGCGCGGGGTCAGCCGCCATCTGCTGGGCCATGATTTCGTGACGCTGGAAGAGGTGGTGCCAGCGCCGGGGCTGCGGGTTGATGTGATGGCCCTGGGTCCCAGGGGCGAAATCTGGGTTGTGGAATGCAAATCGGGGCGTGCCGATTTCATCACCGACCGCAAATGGCAGGGCTATCTTGACTGGTGCGACCGGTTCTTCTGGGCGGTGGATGCCGGTTTTCCCGCCGATCTGCTGCCGCAGGGCACGGGGGTGATTCTGGCCGATGGCTACGACGCCGAAATCCTGCGCATGGGGCCTGAAAGGCCGCTGGCGGCAGCGCGGCGCAAGGCGATGGTGCAGAAATTCGCCCGCCACGCCGCCCTGCGGTTGCAGGCGCTGCGCGACCCCGGTCTGTCGGGCCTTGCGCCTGCGGGCCTTTGGCCGGCAGTCCCCGCCTGACCTTCCCTTTCACGGCACGCTTGCCCCAAGGCGGCCCCGGGATCAATCCGTCTATGTCCCCGCAGGAACGGCCATTGCCTGGCGGCGCGATCCGGCAAATCGGCACGCAGTGCGGGGCAGCCGCTTTTCCTGACCGCGATTCAACGCTACGGATTGGCCGCAAGGAAAAGCAAAGGAAGCCCCCATGTCCACAATCACCCGTCTCAAGCCCGGCCCGCGCATGTCCGAAGCGGTGGTCCATCAGGGCATTGTCTATCTGGCCGGTCAGGTCGGCAGCCCCGGCGACAGCGTGACGGTTCAGACACGCACCGTTCTGGCGGAAATTGACGCCCTTCTGGCCCTGGCGGGCAGTGACAAGACCCGCATCCTGAAGGCGCAGATCTGGCTTGCGGATATGGCGGACTTTGCCGAAATGAACGCGGTCTGGGATGCCTGGGTGCCGCAGGGCAATACCCCGGCCCGCGCCACCGGCGAGGCGAAGCTGGCGACCCCGGACTACAAGGTGGAAATCATCGTCACCGCCGCCCTGGCCTGAGCCGCAGAGCGGGGGGTTTTCCACCCCCCGCACCCCCCGGAGGATATTTGCGAACAGAAAATCTCAGGTGGTCAGCCAGGCGACCAGAGCGCGCGTGGACCCATCCTTGCCATCGGCGCTTTCGCGCCCTTCCAGGATCGGCTGCAGGGCCAGCGCCAGTTCCTTGCCCAGTTCCACCCCCCATTGATCGAAGCTGTTGATCCCCAGGATCACCCCTTCGACAAAGACCCGGTGTTCATACAGCGCGATGATGCGGCCCAGCGTGAAGGGATCAAGCGTTTCATAGGCCAGCGTGGTTGACGGGCGGTTGCCCGGAAAGACGCGGTGGCGCGCCTGCCGGTCCAGTTCCGCCCCGGCAAGCCCCTTGCGTGCCAGGATCGCCCGCGCCTCGTCCAGGCTGCGGCCGCGCAGCAAGGCTTCGGATTGCGCCAGACAATTGGCGGCCAGCAGCAGATGCTGATGTGCCAGATCCGGCTCGTGCCCCGTCTTCGCCAGCAGGAATTCGCACGGGATCACGCGGGTGCCCTGATGGATCAGCTGATAAAAGGCGTGCTGGCCGTTCGTGCCCGGCTCTCCCCAGACCACGGGCCCGGAATTGACCGGAAGATCGCCGCCGTCCATGGCCACGCGCTTGCCGTTGCTTTCCATTTCCAGCTGCTGAAGATAGGCGGGCAGGCGGCTGAGGCGCTGGTCATAGGGCAGGACCGCCCGCGTGGCATAGCAGCAGCCCTGATTGTGCCAGATGCCGACCAGCGCCAGCAGCACCGGCAGGTTCTGCGCAAAGGGCGCCGTGCGGAAGTGCCGGTCCATCGCGGCCCCGCCCGCAAGGAAGCGGTCGAACTGTTCCGGCCCCACCGCCAGCATCAGGGGCAGTCCGACCGGCCCCCAGAGCGAATAGCGCCCGCCGACCCAATCCTCAAACCCGAAGACGCGGGACGGATCGATGCCGAAGGCCGCCGTCCGCTTCGCCGCCGTCGAGACGGCCGCGAACTGCGCCGCCGGATCGGCGACGCGCCGCGCCATCCAGGCCCTGGCGGTTTGCGCATTGGTCATCGTCTCGATGGTGGTGAAGGTCTTGGAGGCCACGATCACCAGCGTGGTTTCCGGGTTCAGCCCCGCCAGCACATCATGCACATGCGCGCCATCGACATTCGATACGAAGTGACAGCGCGGCCCGTCCGCAAAGGGGGCAAGTGCCAGCACCGCCATCGCCGGGCCAAGATCCGATCCGCCGATGCCGATATTGACCACATCGGTGATCGCCCCGCCCTGCCCCCGGAACCGCCCCTCGCGCAGGTCGCGGGCAAAGGCCTGCATCCGCGCATGGGTGGCGCGCACCGGCCCCATCACATCCGTGCCGTCCAGAATCACCGGATCGGCCAGATTGCGCAGCGCGGTATGCAGCACCGCGCGGCCTTCGGTTTCGTTGATCCGCGCGCCGGCGAACATCGCGTCGCGCCTGGTGGCGACATCGGCGGTCTCCGCGATTTCCAACAGCAGATCAAGCGTTTCGCGGTCGATATTCGTCTTTGAATAGTCGAGGAGCATATCGTCCAGCCGGGCCGAGAAGGCTCCGGCCCGCCCGTCGTCAAACAGGTCAAGGATGCTGCGCCCCTGCACGGCTGCGGCCTTGTCCGTCAGGCGTTTCCATTGCGATGTCATCCGTCACTCCGCCCAATGAACCGTTGCATGTGCCAGCACCGCCCGGACAGGCGCCTCGGGCAGGGTCAGCCCCTGTGCCCGGTCCAGTGCCGCGCGCTTTTCCGGCCCCGTGATCAGGATATGGGTCGTCATCGCCCCTTTCAGCACCGGTGCTGTCAGTGTGATGCGCGGCTCTGCGGCGGCATCGGCGCGCAGCGCCATCAGGATCGGGGCCTGATCCGACAGCGCTTCGGCCAGACGGTCGGCACCCGGAAAAAGCGAGGCGATGTGCATGTCGGCCCCCATCCCCAGCAGCAGCACCGAGATCGGCAGATGCGGCGCAAGACCTGCCGACAGCTCCTCCAGCCGGTCTTCGGGCCGGGCGGCACCGGCGTAAAGCGGCACCAGCCGCGCCCTGGCCGCGCGCCCCACCAGAAGGCGTTCGCGCAGAAGGCGCGTGTTTGACCGCGGGCTGTCGCCGGGAACCCAGCGTTCGTCGTTCAGAAAGACGGCGACATTGGCCCAGTCCAGGTCCACGCCCGACAGCGTGTCAAAGACCGGCCCCGGCGTGGTTCCGCCGGGCACGCACAGGCTGGCGTGCCCGTCGCGCCGCAGAAAACCGCCCAGATCGCCCGCGATGGTATTTGCCAGCGACAGCATCATCAGTTCACGGTCCGGGTATTCGAGCAGTTTCATTCCTTGATCTCGCGCCAGCGCCGCCCGTCGCGGTGCAGAAGCATCAATGCGTCTTCGGGGCCCGATGTTCCGGGATCATAGGGTTCGGGGCGGCGGCCGGCGGCCTCCCATCCGGCGATGATCGGGTCGGTCCAGGCCCAGGCTGCCTCTACCTCATCCCCGCGCATGAACAGGGTCTGGTTGCCGCGGATCACATCCATGATCAGCCGCTCGTAGGCATCGGGAATATCGGCCCCCTCGGCCCCCAGCGCCTTGGCAAAGGACATGTCCAGCGGCACCTGGACCAGACGCATGCCGCCCGGCCCCGGTTCCTTGATCATGACCATCAGGTTCATGCCCTCGTTCGGCTGAAGCCGGATCACCAGCACATTCTCACGCCAGCCGGGGGCGTCATCGAAGATCGAATGCGGCGGCTCGCGGAAGGTGATGGCAATCTCGCTGGTGCGCGCGCGCAGTTTCTTGCCGGTGCGCAGGTAAAAAGGGGTGCCCTTCCAGCGCCAGTTGGAAATGCCCACCCTCAGCGCGATGTAGCTTTCGGTCAGCGACTCCGGATTTGCGGCATCGGTCAGGTAATCGGGCTGTCCGCTGGCGGCAGTGTACTGGCCGCGCACGATCTGGTCCTGCCCCACCGGGTCCAGCGCGCGGATCACCTTCAGCTTTTCGTCGCGCACCGCGTTGGGGTCAAAGTGATAGGGCGGCTCCATCGCGATCAGGCACAGAAGCTGCATCATGTGGTTCTGGACCATGTCGCGCATGGCACCGGATTTGTCATAATAGCTGCCGCGCCCGCCGACGCCCACGGTTTCGGCCACCGTGATCTGGACATGGTCGATGTGCTGGGCGTTCCACAGCGGCTCGAACAGGATATTGGCAAAGCGCACCGCCATCAGGTTCTGCACTGTTTCCTTGCCCAGGTAATGGTCGATGCGGTAAATCTGGCGTTCGGCAAAATGCGCCGCCAGCGTGGCATTCAGCGCCCTGGCCGATGCCAGATCGCGCCCGAAGGGCTTTTCCACCACGATGCGGCTGTCAGCGGTGGCGATGCCATGCTCGTGCAGGCGTTCCGCAAGGTCGCCGAACAGGGCCGGGGCAACCGAGAAGTAGAAGGCACCGATCATGCCCGGGCGCATTTCAGCCTTCAGCTGCGCCCAGCCGCCGCTTCCCGTGGCGTCAATCGGGACATAGCCGATGCGCGCAAGAAACCCGTCGATCTTTGCCCCGTCGCGCTTGTCGGGGCTGACGAATTCCTCGATGGCGGAGCGGACCTGCGCCCGGAATTCGGCCGGCGTCATGGCAGAGCGGGCGGCACCGATGATCCGGCTGTCGGGCGGCACCTGCCCCGCCCAGAAGCGGCGGTACAGGCCGGGGAAAATCTTGCGCCGTGCAAGGTCGCCCGTGGCCCCGAAGATGACAAGGTCGAAGGCATCGACCGGGATGACACGCGATACCATGTGATCTCCACCGGATGGTGCCCTGCGCGGGCTGATGGCGCTGACGGCAGGCGGTCTAGCGGCAGGCCAGGCAGAAGTCCAGCGTCGCCGGGGCAGGGAACAGAGCCGGTCGGCGCGGTGCCTCAGCGCTCGTCCAGCGGGCACCAGTCGGCATGGGTCAGGCCCGGCTCTGCCGCAAGAAGGGCGACCGCGCTCAGCAGCGCCTGTTCCGCGCCCCTGTCGCCTTCGGCCAGCGCCACAAGTTCGATGCCGGTTCCGTCCGGCGCGGCATGGCTGTCAAGCGCGTTCAGCCGCAGGCCACCCTGCGCAAGGGTGCGGATCAGCAGCGCGCGCAAATCGCCTTCCCGGTCGGGGCGACAGACGAGCGTAACGCGGTACCGTCGCCGCGACGTGCCGGACAGCACGGAACTGTCAACCCAGTTGACCAGCGGTCGCAGGACCAGATTGATGACGATGACGACGGCCGTCAGCAGCGCCGCCAGCGGCAGGGCCCCCGCACCGGTCATCATGCCCACTGCCGCCGAACACCACAGCGTGGCGGCGGTGTTCAGCCCATGCACGGTGAACCCGTCACGGAAGATCAGCCCCGCCCCGAGAAAGCCGATGCCCGAGACGATCTGCGCCGCGACCCGCGTCGGGCTGCTGTCGCCGGGAAACAGGGCCGAGAAGATCACGAAGCTGGCGGCCCCCAGCGCGACGAGGGCGTTTGTGCGCACGCCCGCCATACGGTTGCGGGCCTGCCGTTCCATGCCGATGACGGCCCCGCACAGCGTGGCAAAGCCCATCTGCAGGGCCGACTGGTCAAGGGCTATTTCCATGGCCCCTACGCCTCCAGCTCGGCGTCCCAATAGAGGTAATCGAGCCAGCTGTCGTGCAGGTGGTTGGGCGGAAAGCGGCGGCCGTGGTTCTGCATCTCTTCCGCCGTCGGCTGGTGCGGCGGGCGGGACAGGCGCATGCCCGATTGCCGCAGTGTCTTGGACCCCTTGCGCAGGTTGCAGGGCGAACAGGCGGCAACGACGTTTTCCCAGCTGGTGACACCGCCGCGCGAGCGGGGCAGCACATGGTCAAAGGTCAGATCGCCCCTTGCACCGCAATACTGGCAACAGAACTGGTCGCGCAGGAAAAGATTGAAGCGCGTGAAGGCCACGCGCTTCTGCGGTTTCACGTAATCCTTGAGCACGACCACCGAGGGTATCCGGATTTCGGCCCGCTGGCTGCGCACCACATGGTCGTATTCGGCCACAATCGACACGCGGTCAAGGTAGGCGGCCTTGACCGCCTCCTGCCAGGGCCAGAGCGACAGCGGATAGTAGGACAGCGGGCGGTAATCGGCATTCAGGACCAGGGCCGGATAATGCCTCAGCGCTGCCGGGTCGCGCACGAAGGTTGTCCTGAAATCGCCGTCCATGATGCTGCCGCTCCGCCGTCGTCCCGCCTGCCACAGCTCCGTGGCGTCATCGCCCGCTGCCGCCAGACCGACTATATATGGCGCATTCCCCCAGGCAAGCCCCGCGATTTATTGTGGTCAGGCGGGGGATGCGCCGGAAAGGGCATGGCACGGAAAGATCACGGCAGGATGACGGTCAGCCCGGCAGGCGCGCCTTCAGAAAGCGCAGCGCAGCCGACAGCCCGTCGGGCGAAATGCTGTGGCCGGCATCCTCCATCACATGCCCGAAGGTCTCGAACCCCGCCCTGACCAGCGCGTCGCCGGCAAGCGCCATATCCTCGAACGGCACGACCGGGTCCTGATCGCCATGCAGCAGCAGCACCGGCGGGCGGACGCGGGTTTCGGCGGCCAGCCGTTCAGGTTCCAGCAGCCGCCCCGAAAAGGCGACCACGGCGGCAACCGGGCGGGCACGGCGCGGGGCGACGTGCAGGCTTATCATCGAGCCTTGCGAAAACCCGACCAGCGCCATCGCCTGATCCGCCAGCCCTTCCTCGGCCAGGCGCGCGTCGAGGAAGGCATCCAGATCAGCGGCCGATGCCGCAAGGCCCTGTGCCGCCGCCGCGGGCGATGATCCGTCCAGCCAGGGCACCGGGAACCACTGAAACCCGAACCGGTTGCTCAGGCACGGTTCCGGCGCATCGGGCGCGACAAAGACGGTGTCGGGCAGATGCGGGGCCAGCGGGTCTGCCAGGCCCAGCAGATCGGCCCCATTGGCCCCGTAGCCATGCACGAAGACGACCAGGCTTCTTGCCCGCCCCGAAAGCGCCGCCTGCCGCCCGAAGATCAGTTCCCGCGTCACCGAATACCCTCCCGTTCCTTTGCCACACGGTAGTAGGCCCACAACAGCCGCGCCGCAACGCCCCGCCAGGGCGACCAGTCTTCGGCGCGCCGCCGCAGGTCTTTTTCCGAAGGGCGCGCCTCCAGCCCGAACAGCAGCCGCGCCGCCTCCTGCAACGCCAGATCGCCCGGCGCAAAGACATCCGCCCGGCCCAGCGAGAACATCGCATAGATTTCGGCGGTCCACCGCCCGATGCCGGGCAGGGCCACCAGCGTTGCGATCACTGCATCATCGGGGGCGGTGCGCAGGGCCATGTAATCAGGGCCGGCCTGGGCCAAAGCCCTGGCATAGCGCATCTTCTGGCGCGACAGGCCGCAGGCGCGCAAGCGGTCATCCCCGGCCACGGCCATTGCCCCGGCTTCGGTCAAACCCGCCGCCTCCAGCCGGTGCCAGATTGCCGCCGCCGAGGCGACGCTGACCTGCTGGCTGACAATCGCATCCAGAAGTGCTGCAAAGCCATCCTCGCGCCGCCGCAGCGGCAAGGGGCCGGTCCGCTCCAGCGCCAGGGCGAACTGCGGCTCGCGCGCGGCCAGCCAGGCGGCCCCTTCGGCAACGCAATCCTGCGTCCTGATGATGCGTCCAACCATGCGCCCCCCCCTTTGTCATGCCGCCTCTGGCCCGCGCCGGGACCGAAGTCGCGGCCCCGGCGCGCTTTCGCGCTTGCAGGCTGCGGGCCTGCCGCACTACCCATGGTCCATGACCAGCACCCCGGCTTTATCAGATGACAGGACGGCCCGGCGCAATGTTTGGGTGCTTGTTGCCGCGCAGGCGGTTCTTGGCGCACAGATGCCGATGATCTTCACCATCGCGGGTCTGGCCGGACAGACGCTTGCCTCGAACATCTGCTGGGCCACCCTGCCGATCACCATGTCTGTTGTCGGATCGATGCTGACGGCCACGCCCCTTTCGGCGCTGATGCAGCGCTTCGGGCGGCGGGCCGGTTTCGTCGCGGGCGCGCTGGGGGGGCTGCTGGGGGCCGGCATCGGGGCCTGGGGTCTGATGACAGGCTCGTTCCCGCTGTTCCTGCTGGGGGCATTGTTCACCGGCATCTACATGTCGGCCCAGGGGTTCTACCGCTTTGCCGCCGCAGACATGGCATCGCCGGAGTACCGGCCAAGGGCAATTTCTGCGGTCATGGCGGGCGGGCTTCTGTCTGCCGTGGTCGGGCCGCAGCTTGTGAAACTGACCGCAGACGCCATGGTGGTGCCGTTTCTGGGCACCTATTTTGCGGTGATGGCGCTGAATATGGCGGGCGTGTTCCTGTTTGCCTTTCTTGACATTCCAAAGCCCCCCGCGCCTGCCCCCGACGCGCCGGTCAGCCGCACGCGGATGCAGATGCTGCGGGAACCGCGCGTTGCCGTTGCGGTGATCTGTGCAACGGTCAGCTATGCCCTGATGAACCTTGTGATGACATCCTCACCGCTGGCGGTGGTGGGGTGCGGGTTCCGGACGGCGGATGCGGCCAACGTCGTGACGGCGCATGTGCTTGCCATGTATGCGCCCGCCTTCTTCACCGGGCGGATCATCGCGCGGTTCGGGGCCGGGACCGTGGTTGGCCTTGGTCTTGCCATTCTGGCCGCCGCCGGGGCGGTTGCGCTGAGCGGCGTCGGGCTTGAACACTTCTTTGGCGCGATGATCCTGCTGGGGATCGGCTGGAACTTCGGCTTCATCGGGGCGACCACCATGCTGGCGGGCGCGCACGCCGCCGAAGAGCGCGGCAGGATACAGGGGATGAACGATTTCATCGTCTTTGCCGGTGTGACCCTGGCCTCGCTGTCTTCGGGGGCGCTGATGAACTGCTCTGGCGGCCCGGTGCAGGCGGGGTGGAGTGCGGTCAACCTTGCCATGCTGCCATTCCTCGTGCTGGCGGGGGGCGCGCTGATCTGGCTGGTGATGCAGCCAAGGGATCTGCGCCGCCCCTGACCGGCGGCGGTGCCATGACACAGGCGGAACGCGGTTAGCATTCTTTTCACCGTTTTGGTGGAAAGCTGCGCTGAAATCCCTCAGCCTTGTTGGTGCCATGAGCTTGAACCTGTCGATCCGAACCGGCCTGCTTGCCATCAGCGTTGTTGCGGTGGCCATTCTGCTGCTGATCGCCGTGCTGGCCTATGTCGGCCTGAAACGCAGCAATGCCGGGCTGGAAAACGCGATCACCGCGACAACGGCGGTGCTGAACCAGAAGCAGGCAGACATGATGCATGATGCGTTGCGGTCGGATGTGCTGTTTGCGATTGTGACCGGGCCGAACGGGCCCGCCGAAGACCGCCAGACCGTCATGTCGGACCTGGCCGATCATGTCGCCAGCTTCGAGACTGCGATTGCGCAGCTTCAGGCGCTGCCCCTGCCGCCCCCGATCCGCGACCAGGTTGAAGACGTGGTTCCCTTGCTGGAGGCTTATGTTGCTTCCGCACAGGAGATTGTCGGGCTTGCCCTGACCTCGGCTACGGCCGGGCGCGCCAGGCTTCCTGATTTCATGATTGCCTTCAGCGATCTGGAGGCCAGCATGGAAACGCTGGGCGAACAGATCGAAAGCCGGGGGGCTGCCGTTGGCATTGCCGCCCAGCAGGCCAATACGGTTGTGAAATACGTCCTGATCCTTGGGGCGGCAATCGCCGCAGGGGCGCTTGTGCTGGTGAACCGTGGCATCGCGCGCAGCGTTTCGGGACCGCTGACCGAGGTCAAGCAGGGCCTGACCCGGCTTGCAGAGGGCAATCTGGCCACCCGGATCGGCGGGGCGGACCGGCAGGATGAAATCGGCGAGATTGCCACGGCGCTGGAGGTGCTGCGCGACAGGCTGAAGCAGGCAAAGGAACAGGAAACCGAGATGCTTCAGGGTGCCCAGCAGCGCGTGGTGCGGGCGCTGTCGATCGGCCTGCGCAACCTGTCGGACGGGAATCTGACCCAGCCGATTGAAGAGCGGTTTGCCCCGGATTACGAGACGCTCCGGCTGGATTACAACCACACCCTGGAAACGCTGACCCAGACCATCGCCCAGGTTGTCGATGCCTCGGAAAGCATCCGCGCCCGCTCGGCCGAGATCAGCCATGCCTCGGAAGACCTTTCGGCCCGCACCGAAAACCAGGCGGCCACGCTGGAGGAAACGGCGGCCGCGCTGGATGAGCTGACCGCCAGCGTCAAGGCCGCAGCCGAAGGCGCGCGCGAGGTGGAAAAGGTTGTGCATCAGGCGCGGACCGAGGCCACCGAAAGCGGTGCGGTGGTGCAGGGGGCCGTGGATGCGATGAACGAGATCGAACGGTCGTCAGAACAGATCTCGCAGATCATCGGCGTGATCGATGACATCGCGTTCCAGACCAACCTTCTGGCCCTGAACGCGGGCGTCGAGGCTGCCCGCGCGGGGGATGCCGGCCGCGGCTTTGCCGTGGTCGCCTCGGAAGTGCGGGCGCTGGCGCAGCGGTCTTCGGCGGCGGCAAAAGAGATCAAGCTGCTTATCAGCGCCAGCACGCAGCATGTCGACCGGGGGGTTGACCAGGTGGGGCGTGCGGGGTCGACGCTGGCCAGGATCGTTGACCGCGTCACCGAGATTTCCAGCCTGGTGTCGGACATAGCATCGGGCGCGCGTGAGCAGTCCGTCGGCCTGGCCGAAGTCAACATCGGTGTCACCCAGCTGGATCAGGTGACACAGCACAATGCCGCGATGGTTGAACAATCGACCGCCGCCTGCCAGTCGCTGAAGCAGGAGGCTGCGGGCATGGCAACGCTTGTCGCGCAGTTTTCGCTGCGGGCGGGCCGGGGGCGGGACGATGGCGGGCGGCAGGCCTCTGCCCCCCCAAGGCCGCGCCACGCCGCCTAGGGACAACCGGGCGTCCGGCCGCAGCGGCGCCCTGGGCGGGCTGATGTGGTGCCGCTGGGGTGCGGGGATCGCGGCGCGCGCGGGGGAGCGAACCCTGGGGCGGTCAGGGGAATCGGGTAAGGGATGTTGCGCGGCGATCAGGCTTGCCGGATCGTCTTCGTCGCATGATTCGGTTTCCGGTCATGCCGGATGGCGCCCCTGGCCGGGGCTTTGCCTGCAAAGCTGTGGCCCATGGGTTTCAGGGCCACGAAACCGGCGGGCGCGTTCCTGGTCCGCAGGCGGCATGCGGCGTGAGGAAAGACCATGTCCGTCACCCGGTGGCGCGTTTTCGATGGCCCGATTCGATGGCCCGACTGGAATGGACCATCGGGCCATGCGCATTGGCCGGGCGCACCGGCACGGCGATGCCGAAGCGCGCTTCACACCCGCCCCCGCCAGCGCCGCCATCCGGGCCGCGAAGCACCAACGGACCGCGCCCGGTGTGGCAAGGATACCGCCGAGGGGATCCTGCGCGGGCCTGCCCCCAGGGAAGGGCCGCAAGCGCCACCGCAGGGCGATCTTCGTCGTGCTGAAGCCTGCGGCAGCACAAAACGTCACCGCACCGGCCTGAACCGCCAGACCTGCGCGGCCGGATCACCCGAGCGGCGGGCCTTCGCGGATGCCACCCGAACGGCCCGTGGGACAAGATGCGGCACTGCCTTGCGCTGCATCGGGTTCCCGCCAGGGCTGCGGCCTCGGGCAGGGGCGGAACCCTGTCTTTGCGGTACCGCCCCGCACTCCGGCCCGCAGGCTTGCGCCCGTCCTTCATGAGCTTGTGGTGATCGGCGTGTCCGGTCTTTTCCATCCCAAGGTCACGCCTGAACGTGGCGGGGATCGCCGCCGCTTTCCTTTGCGCCATATGTGCAGCACGATGTCGCAAAAGGGAAGGTCCGGGGCTATCAGGGCGCAGCCCGGCGCAGGGGCAAAGCGGATCAACGGATTGAAGATACAAGAAGAAGTATGGAAAAACAATCACATAGACTGTCCGTGGCACCGATGATGGACTGGACGGACAGGCATTGCCGGTACTTTCACCGCCTGATGACGCGGCGCGCCATGCTGTATACCGAAATGGTGACGGCCGCCGCGGTGATCCATGGGCCGAGGCCCCGTCTTCTGGACTACTGCCCCGAAGAGCATCCGGTCGCCCTGCAACTGGGCGGGTCCGACCCGCGCGAACTGGCGCAGGCCGTGCGTCTGGCGCGGGACTGGGGTTATGACGAGATCAACCTGAACGTCGGTTGCCCGTCGGACCGGGTGCAGTCGGGCTGCTTCGGGGCGGTTCTGATGGAACGCCCCGGGCTGGTGGCCGATTGCGTGGCGGCGATGCGCGCCGAAAGCCCGGTGCCGGTGACGGTGAAATGCCGCATCGGCGTTGATGACCAGCTGCCCGCGCGCGCGCTGCCCGAATTTCTGGAACGGGTCAGTGCCGCCGGGGTGAGCCATTTCATCATCCATGCCCGCAAGGCCTGGCTGCAGGGCCTCAGCCCAAAGGAAAACCGGGAAATCCCGCCGCTGGATTACCCGCTGGTTCTGGCGATGAAGCAGGCCTTTCCCCACCTGACGATCTGCATCAACGGCGGCATCACCACGCTGGACCAGGCGCGCGGCTTTCTGGATCAGGGGCTGGACGGGGTGATGCTGGGCCGTGCGGCCTATCACGATCCGGCGGCCACGCTGATCGGGGCCGATGCCCTGTGGGGCGACGGGCCGGGGCGCGACGCCCATCAGACCGTCGCGGCGATGCGGCCCTATATCGCGCGGCATCTGGCGGCGGGCGGGCGGCTGCACCAGATCACCCGCCACATGCTGGGCCTGTTTACCGGGCGTCCCGGCGCGCGCGGCTGGCGGCGGGTGCTGTCTGAAGGTGCCGGCCGACCCGGCGCGGGACTGGCCCTGATCGATGCCGCATTGGCCGGGCTGGCGGTGCATCCCGCAGGTGTCTGACGCGGCCTTCGGCCCGCTCTGGTCTTGGCGGCGCGGGCGGGATATGCCGGAACGGCACATGGGAAAGGTCGCGGGCCGTGCCTGAACTTGCAGCCCTTCTGCCGATGGTGGCCCTGCTTTTGCTGATCGGGGCCTTTGCCGGCGTCATCGCCGGCCTTTTGGGCGTCGGCGGCGGGATTGTTCTGGTGCCCGCCTTCTTCTACGCCTTCGGGCATCTGGGCTATGGCGGCGCGCAGCTGATGCAGGTCTGTGTCGCCACATCGCTGGCTACCATCGTTTTCACCTCGGTGCGTTCGGTTCTGGCGCACAACCGCAAAGGCGCAGTCGACTGGGCGATCCTGCGCGGCTGGGCCCCCTTTATCGTGACCGGGGCCATCCTTGGCGTGCTGGCCGCGTCATCGCTGAAATCCGCCGCGCTGCAGGCCATTTTCGGGGCGCTGGGGCTGATTGTCGGGCTTTCCATGGCCTTCGGGCGCGACGGCTGGCGGCTGGGGCAGGCGATGCCGGCCGGGGCCGCGCGCGCCGCGCTGGCCGGTTCTGTTGGCTTTGTGTCGGTGCTGATGGGGATCGGCGGCGGCACCTTTGGCGTGCCGCTGATGTCGCTTTACGCCGTGCCGATCCACCGCGCCGTTGCCACCGCTTCGGGCTTCGGCATCCTGATTGCCCTGCCGTCTGTCATCGGCTTTCTGCTGCTCCCCGTCGCCGACAGCCCGCCCTATACCTTGGGTGCCGTCAACCTGCCGGCCTTTGTGATTGTCATGGCCACGACGATGACCACCACCACCTGGGGGGTCAGGCTGGCCCATGCGATGGACCCGAAGCCGCTGAAACGCGCCTTCGCCCTGTTCCTGACCGTCGTTGCGCTGAACATGCTGCGCAAGGCGGCAGGGTGGTGACCGGGGCGCGCGGCTGGGCCCGCCTTGGCCCCTTGCCCGGCCTGCGCGCCTGGGCGGAGGCGGCATTGCCGGCGGCGCGCCGCCACATCGCCGCAGGCACCGAAGCCTGGCGCTGCGGCGGGACCTGGCTTGCCGGGGTTGATGCCCTGCCCAATGGGGCAGGGGGCGGGATTGCGGGTGCAGCCCTGCCCCCGGCGCTGCTGTCATGCCTGCCCTGGCAGCCCGCAACCTGGCACCGGGCGCAACTGTCCACGCTGCGCCCCGGCTATCCGCAGCCCTGGGACGGTGAAAGTGACACGGCCTTCCGCTTCCGCCAGGTCCGCGATGCCGCCCATGTCGACGGGCTTCTGCCCGTCGGGCCGGACCGGCGGCGGATGCTGCGCGAAGCGCATGCCTTCATCCTGGGCCTGCCCCTGACCGAAGCCGATCCGGGGGCGGCCCCGCTGGTGGTGTGGGAGGGCAGCCAGGACATCATCCGTCGCGCCTTCACGGCGGCGCTGGCACCGCATCCGCCCAAAACCTGGGGCGACATCGACCTGACCGAGCCTTATCACGCTGCCCGGCGCGAAAGTTTTGCGACCTGCCCGCGCGTCCTGCTGCCCGCCCGGTCGGGCGAAGCCCTGCTGCTGCACCGGATGATCCTGCATGGCATGGCCCCCTGGGCCGAAGGGGCCGCCGCCGCGCCAGAGGGGCGGATCATCGCCTATTTCCGGCCGGAGTTTGACCGCGTGGCGGATTGGCTGGAGGCTTCCTGACGGTCAGCGGCCCGCACGCCCCATGCGGCCGCCGCGCCGCCTGGCCAGACGCGGTGCCCGTGCGGGCAGGTCGGCCATCACGGCTGCGCGCGCCTCGGGCGTCAGGCGCGACCAGGCGGTAATTTCCTCGATCGTGCGCAGGCAGCCGACGCAGATGCGCACTTCAGGATGGACCACGCACAGCTTGACGCAGGGCGACGGGATCTCGTCCCGTTTCCAGACTTCGTCCGTCACGCCTTCCGCTCCCGCATCAGATACCCCAGCCGGTCCAGCGCCCCTTGCAGGATATACCCGGCCGCGACGTGATCGATCACCTCCGACCGACGCTTTCGCGACGTATCCGCCTCCAGCAGGGCCCGTTCTGCCGCCACGGTGCTCAGTCTTTCATCCCAAAAGCCGATGGGCAAGGGGGTCAGTCGGCCCAGATTGCGGGCAAAGGCGCGCGTCGCCTGGGCGCGCGGGCCTTCGCTGCCATCCATGTTGCGCGGCAGGCCAAGGATCAGCCCGGCAATGCCCCGTGCGCTGGCCAGCGCCAGCAGGGCTGCGGCATCTTCGGTGAACTTCACGCGGCGAAGGGTGGACAGCGGCGTTGCCACCTGGCGGCGCAGGTCAGACACGGCGATGCCGATGGTCTTGTCGCCGAAATCAAGCCCGGCCAGCGCCCCGCTGACGGGCAGGGCGCGCAGAAAGGCGTTGAAATCATCCTCGACGGTCATTCGGCCACCCCGGCCTGCGCGGCGGCGGCGCGCAGCACCTCGATATCCGCCGCACGGTCGCCAAAAAGCTGCTGCGCCTCGGCCCAGATCGCGCGGGCGCGGTCGGTTTCCCCCAGCACGCCATAGGCCGTGATCAGGCGGGCCCATTCCCCGGCGCTGCCGCCCTGCGTCGCCAGACGGTCGCTGAGCTGCGCCACCATGCCGCGCACCATCTCCTGCCGTTGTTCCGGCGTCATTTCGGCTGCGGCCGCCACGGCATCGGCATCCGGGCCGGGGGGCATGTCCGCCGCATCGGGCAGTGCGTAATTGTCTTCGCCCGCTTCGCTGGCCACCTGCATCAGCTGCGCGCGCAGCGGGGCGACCCAGGGATCGTCGGGTTGTGAGCGGTCCAGCAGCGGTGCCCACAGCGAAAAGGTCCGGTCGGGGCGGCCCACCTGGGCAAACATCAGGCCGGCGTAATAGGTGGCCGTCCCGTTCAGCGGATCGCGCTGAAGGGCGCGGGTGATCTCGGCCTCTGCCTCGGGCGAGACATAGCCCCCCGCGCCCAGAATCATCATCTCGGCCAGCATGGCGTGATCGTCGGCGCTGACGGTGTCGCCCAGGATTGCGATGACACGTCTTTGCGCCGCTGCCGCCGCCACGTAGTTGCCAAGACCGGATTCGTTGCGCGCCAGCAGGCGATGCCCCTCCAGATCATCGGGGCGGTCCTTCAGCGCGCGGCGCAACTGGTCCATCAGCGCCGAAAAGGCGGGGTCAACTGGGCCGGGGGCCGGCGCGCGGGCGGCTGCGGCTGCCTCGGCCCCGGCCTGCGACGGGCGGGTGCGATAGACCTCTTCCGAGGCCGCAAGCCGCCCGGCGATCGGCAGGTCCGGATAGCCGGGCGCGCCGAGGCGGGCATAGGTCCAGACCCCGCCCAGCATCACCGCCGCCACGAGACCCGCCATGGCAAGCGTGATGCGGCGCGGGGCCGCTTCATCGCCCGTCCGGGCATCGTCGCCCAGGGCGCGATCCGCCTCCAGCACCCGGCGCGCCACTTCGGTGCGCAGCCGCCCGGCCTCGGCGGGCGCGATGACGCCGCGCGCCAGGTCGCGGTCCACCTCGCGCAGCTGGTCACGGTAGACGCGCAGGTCATAGGCCGCCGGCGGCCCGTCACCGGCGCGCCCGCGCAGCAGCGCCAGCAGTAGCAGCACCGTTACCGCAAGACCGATCCCTGCCGCCGCAATCCAGAATGCCATGGTGCCCCCTTTGACCGGCCTTCATGTAATCGCTGGCTGCCAAAGGCAAAAGGTGCAATCTCCTGCCCGGCTGTGGTGCCGTGTCGCATTTTTCCCGATTGTGCCGCTTGTGGCTGCGGTTAAAGCTGTGCCCCGTTCCATAGCAACGCCACAGCCGCACAGCGATCAGGCCGCCCATGACACGCTATTCCGCTTTCGCCATCGCCCGTGAGGCGCTGCGCAACCATCAGGGCTGGCAGCGCGCCTGGGCCAGGGCCACGCCGAAGGCGCGCTATGATGCGGTGATCATCGGGGCCGGGGGCCACGGCCTGGCCACCGCCTGTTACCTTGGCAGGAATCACGGCATCACCAATGTGGCGGTGATCGAAAAGGGCTGGCTGGGCGGCGGGAACACCGGGCGCAACACCACGATCATCCGGTCGAACTATCTGCAGGACCCGTCGGCGGCGCTGTATGAAAAGGCGCGCAGCCTGTATGAGACGCTGAGCCAGGAGCTGAACTACAACGTCATGTTCAGCCCGCGCGGGTTGTTGATGCTGGCCCAGACCCATCACGAGGTGCGCGGCTATCTGCGCACCGTGCATGCCAACATGCTTCAGGGGGTGCAGACCGAATGGATCGGGCCAGACCGGGTGAAAGACCTGGTGCCGATCATCAATATCGACGGGCCGCGCTATCCGGTGCTGGGGGCGCTGTATCAGGCGCGCGGCGGCACGGCGCGGCATGATGCCGTGGCCTGGGGCTATGCGCGGGCCTGTTCGGCGATGGGCATGGACATCATCCAGCAGTGCGAGGTGACCGGCGTGCGGTCTGAAGGTGGCCGCGTGACGGGGGTCGAGACCACCAAGGGCTTCATCGGTACGAAGAAACTGGGCATCGTCGTGGCCGGCCATTCGGGCCAGGTGGCCGAGATGGCCGGTTTCCGCCTGCCGGTCGAGGCGGTGGCGCTGCAGGCGCTGGTGTCTGAACCGATCAAGCCCTGCATGGATGTGGTGGTGATGGCCAATACCGTGCATGGCTACATGAGCCAGTCCGACAAGGGCGAAATGGTGATCGGCGGCGGCACCGACGGCTTCAACAACTTCACCCAGCGCGGCAGCTTTCACCATATCGAGGAAACCCTGCGCGCCCTGATCGAAACCTTTCCGATGATTTCACGGCTCAAGATGCTGCGACAATGGGGCGGCATCGTGGACATGACCGGCGACCGTTCCCCCATCATCTCGAAGACCCCGCTCGGCAACTGCTTCATCAACTGCGGCTGGGGCACCGGCGGGTTCAAGGCAATCCCCGGCTCCGGCTGGGCGATGGCCGAGCTGATGGCGAAAGGCGAGCCGGGGCCGCTGGCGGCGGATTTCGGGATGGAACGCTTCCGCGAGGGGCGGTTCATCGATGAAAGCGTGGCGGCGGGGGTGGCGCATTGAGGGTGCCGTTGTTCAGAGTGCTAGGAGTAGCTCTTGTCGTTGCCTCCTTTTGGTTAATCGTGATCGGTAATGGCGATTGGGCCGCTCGAATTGGAAGCGCCGTCGTTGCGCTTAGTTTGCTGAGCGCTTTCATTCGTTCTCGAAAAGATGTTTCCGATCCGAGCGATGGACCGACTATTCTAGATGGAGGCGGCGCTGAAGATTACAAAGTATCACCCAGCGATGTCGCAAAGTACCAGAGTACTTTGCGTGTGCTCGGCTGGGAGTTCTTCGGTGCGATCCTTGGAACTCTTATCAATGGATACAGCGGTTGGCTTGCCGCGATAATTGCAAGGTAGCAATCTAAATGCTTCTCCTGACCTGCCCCTGTTGCGGCATTGCCGCCGAGGAAACCGAGCTTGCCCCCGGTGGTGAGGCGCATCTGAAACGCTTCGGCCCCGGATCGTCGGATGACGAGTTCGAATCCTACATGTTTGCCCGCAAGAACCCCAAGGGCGTGCATTTCGAACGCTGGCGTCATGCCTACGGCTGCGGCAAGTGGTTTCTGGCGGCGCGCTGCACCGCCACGCTGGAGGTGTTCGGCACCTATCCCGCGCAAGTGCCCGGCCCGCCGCCAGAGATCATCGCCCGGATCAAGGCCCGCCGCCCCGGCTGGTCCCCCGGATGAACCGCCGCTATCCCCCCCTTCCATCCTCTCCCACAAGGGGGGAGGGGCCGGTCGCGCCCCCCTGCGCCGTCGGCCCCCGCACCCTGACGACGCTGCCCACCCGCGCCTCCCTCCCCCCTTGTGGGCAAGCGGTGGGGTGGGGGGCCGTCCACCAAGCCGCAGGAACAAGAGCATGAGCACGCGTCTGGCCCGTGGCGGCCGCCTGATCGACCGGTCTTCGGCGGCGGAATTCACCTTCAACGGCAAGCGGTTGCGCGGGTACCGGGGCGATACGCTGGCCTCGGCGCTTCTGGCCAATGACCAGATGCTGGTGGGCCGCAGCTTCAAGTACCATCGCCCGCGCGGCATTGTCGGGTCCGGTCCGGAAGAACCAAATGCGCTGGTCAACCTCGGGCAGGGCGGGCGGCTGGAACCCAATCAGCGCGCCACCACGACGGAACTTTTTGACGGGCTGGTCTGCACCAGCCAGAACCATTGGCCCAGCCTTGAATTCGATGTGGGCGTGCTGAACAGTTATGCCGCGCGCCTTCTGCCGGCAGGGTTTTACTACAAGACCTTCATCCACCCGCGCGCCTTCTGGAAACATGTGTTCGAGCCGGTCATCCGCCAGTCGGCGGGCTTGGGCAAAGCGCCCAAGGACCGCGATGCGGACCGCTATGAACAGGCCTATGCCTTTTGCGACGTGCTGGTGATTGGCGGCGGGATTGCCGGGCTGGAGGCAGCCCATGTCGCGGCCCGTGCGGGCCTGCGCGTGATGCTGCTGGAACAGGCCGCGCACTGGGGCGGGCGCGCGCCCGTGGACGGACTTCAGATCGATGGCAGGCCGGCCCAGGACTGGGTCGATGCCACGGTGGCCGCCCTTGCCGCGATGGACAGGGTCACACTGCGCCTGCGCTGCACCGGGGCCGGGGTCTATGACCACGGCTATGTCCTGGCGGATGAACGGGTGGCCGACCATACCCCCGGCGACGGTCGGCCCAAACACCGGCTGTGGCGCATCCGCGCGGGCCGGATCATCACCGCGACCGGGGCCATCGAACGCCCCTTGTCATTTGCCGGCAATGACATTCCCGGCGTCATGCTCGCCTCGGCGGTGCGCGACTTTGTCGTCAACCAGGCGGTGTCACCGGGGGACCGCACCGTGGTTGTCACCAACAATGACGATGCCTACCGCACTGCCATCGCGCTGGTGGAGGCGGGCCTTTCGGTACCTTGCATCATCGATGCCCGCAGCACCGCATCCGGCCTGCTGGCCGACCGCGCCCGCGCGCTGGGCATCCGCATCGAGGCGGGCCGGGCCATTGCAAAGGTCCGGGGCGGCAAGCGGGTGACGGGCGTGTCGCTGTGCCTGCAGGCGGGCGAGGGATCGGTGCTGGAAGACATCGCCTGCGACGCTGTCGCCATGTCAGGCGGCTGGTCGCCGGTGGTGCATCTGTGGAGCCATTGCGGCGGCAAGCTGATCTGGGATGGCGCACAGGCCTGTTTCCGCCCCGATCCTGACCGCCCGCCGCTGACCCATGATGGCAGTGCCATGGTCATCGCCGCCGGGGCCGCCAATGGCGCGCTGGACGATGCAGCGGTGCTGGCCGATGCCCATGCCGCCGGTCTGGCCGCCGTGAAGGCCGCCGGGGCTAGGGCGAAGAAACCGGCGGCCCCCGTGGTTGCCAACCCTGTCGCCCCTGCGGTGGAACCGGTCTGGGTGATGCCGCAGGGGGCCGGCCCCGATCTGCGCGCCAGGATGTGGCTGGACTTTCAGAACGATGTCAAGGTTTCGGACGTGCAGCTTGCGGCGCGCGAGGGCTATGAGAGTGTGGAGCATACCAAGCGCTATACCACGCTGGGCATGGCGACAGATCAGGGTAAGCTGAGCAATATCAACGGTCTGGCCGTTCTTTCTCAGTCGTTGAATGAAGATATCCCGCAGGTGGGCACCACCACCTTCCGCCCGCCCTACACCCCCGTCACCCTGGGGGCGCTGGCGGGCGAGGCGCGGGGCGAGATTTTCCAGCCGCTGCGCCGCACCCCGATCCACGGCTGGCACGAAGCTGTCGGCGCATACTTTGAACCCGTCGGCCTGTGGCGCCGCCCCTATTGCTTTGCGCGACCGGGCGAGACGCATGAGCAGGCCGTCCACCGCGAGGTTCTGAACGTCCGCCAGGCGGTGGGCCTGCTGGATGCCTCGACCCTGGGCAAGATCATCGTCAGGGGCCCCGATGCGGGCCGGTTCCTCGACATGCTTTATACCGGCGTGATGTCGACCCTGCCGGTCGGCAAATGCCGCTACGGGCTGATGTGCGGTGAATCCGGCTTTCTGATGGATGACGGCGTCGTGGCGCGGATTGATGAGGACACCTGGCTTTGCCACACGACCTCGGGCGGGGCGGACCGGATTCATGGCCATATGGAAGACTGGCTGCAATGCGAATGGTGGGACTGGCAGGTGTTCACCGCCAATGTCACCGAACAGTTTGCGCAAGTGGCCGTTGCCGGCCCCAACGCGCGCAAGCTGCTGGAAAAGCTGGGCGGCATGGATGTGTCGAAAGAGGCATTGCCCTTCATGACCTGGGCCGATGGCACGCTGGGCGGGTTTGCGGTGCGCGCCTATCGCATCAGCTTTTCGGGCGAGCTCAGCTATGAAATCGCCGTGCCGGCCAGCCACGGGCTGGCGTTCTGGAAGGCCTGCGTCGCGGCGGGCGAGGGGCTGGGCCTGATGCCCTACGGCACCGAGGCGCTGCATGTGCTGCGGGCCGAGAAGGGCTTTATCATGATCGGGGATGAAACCGACGGCACCGTCATTCCGCAGGACCTTGGCCTGGGCTGGGCGATCTCGAAGACGAAGCCGGATTATCTGGGCAAGCGCGGGCAGGAACGGCCATTCCTGGCATCGGGCGACCGCTGGCGGCTGGTCGGCCTTGAAACGCTGGATGGCTCTGTCATTCCGGACGGTGCCTATGCGCTGGCCGAGGGGACGAACCCGAACGGGCAGCGCAATGTGCAGGGGCGCGTCACCTCGACCTATTTCTCGCCGACGCTGGGGCGCGGCATTGCCATGGGGCTGGTGCGCCGCGGGCCGGAGCGGATGGGCGAGGTGCTTGAATTTCCAAAGGTCGGGGGCGGGTCGGTGATGGCGCGCATCGTGGGTCCGGTGGTTTACGACAAGGACGGGAAGAAGCAGAATGTCTGATCCGGTCAGCGCCCTGGGCCATGCCACCTTCGACGGATTCGCGCGCATCCGCGAAATCGGCCCGCTCGGGATGATCACCCTGCGCGCCAGGGCCGATCTTCCGGCATTGCCTGCCGCCGTCGCGGCTGCCACCGGCCTTGGTCTGCCGGCGGTGCGGCGCATCGTGACGGCAGGGGACCGGTCGATCGGCTGGATGTCCCCCGACGAATGGCTGATCGTGCTGCCCTATGCAGAGGTCGCGCAGACGCTGGCAAGGCTGGCGGAGGCGCTGCACGGCCAGCATCATCTGGCTGTCGACGTTTCGGACGCGCGGGCGGTGTTGCGCATCGAAGGGGCCAGGGCCGGTGACGTGCTGATGAAGCTGTCGCCGGTCGATCAGGCGCGGCTGGAACCGGGCGAGTTGCGCCGGACCCGCGCCGCCCAGGTCGCCTGCGCCCTGTGGCGCGAGGGCGATGGATACACGCTGGTCTGCTTCCGGTCGGTGGCGGGCTATGTCATGGGCTTGCTGACCCATTCCGCACAGCCCGGAAGCGAGATCTTTCCGGCCTGACGCGGCGGGTTTCCGCCAGCATGTCAGGGCCGGGCTTGCCCGTTGCCGTGCCTTTTCACCGTCATTCTCAGAGCGGCCCTTGACCTTGCCGTTGCCGGGCCGCTTATACAGCCCCAAGAGCTTAACCGAACCGAGAGGAGAGTTCCATGGCCTTCACCCTTCCCGATCTTCCCTATGCCCATGACGCGCTTGCAGCCCTTGGCATGTCCAAGGAAACGCTGGAATACCACCACGACCTGCACCACAAGGCCTATGTCGACAACGGCAACAAGCTGATCGCCGGCACCGAGTGGGAAAACAGATCGGTCGAAGACATCGTGACCGGCACGTATCAGGCCGGTGCCGTGGCGCAGAACGGCATTTTCAACAATGCCTCGCAGCACTGGAACCATGCCCTGTTCTGGCAGATCATGGGGCCGGGCGAGGCCAAGACAATGCCCGGTGTGCTGGACAAGGCCCTGACCGAGGCCTTCGGTTCGGTGCAGAAGTTCAAGGATGATTTCGCCGCCGCCGGGGCCGGTCAGTTCGGCTCTGGCTGGGCCTGGCTGGTCAGGGACAAGGACGGCGCGCTGAAGGTCACCAAGACCGAGAATGGCGTGAACCCGCTGTGCTTCGGCCAGACCGCCCTTCTGGGCTGCGACGTGTGGGAGCACAGCTACTACATCGACTTCCGCAACCGGCGCCCGGCCTATCTGACCAATTTCCTGGAAAAACTGGTCAACTGGGAAGCGGTCGCAGCCCGGCTTTAGAGCGTGTTGCCGCCATTCCGATTCGGGATTCCCATGAGGTTTGATTTGTGATTCCCTCTGCCTATGGCAGATGTTGGGGGTCATGTATGGGCAAG